>Ga0194135_10000460_pt1 | contig 24027 bp, 24 predicted proteins | sample LitLau_LLRF_2013_FD_134024 | JGI IMG/M metagenome (GOLD analysis project Ga0194135, IMG submission 134024) | Freshwater sediment microbial communities in response to fracking from North America - Little Laurel Run_MetaG_LLRF_2013 (version 2) | ecosystem: Environmental > Aquatic > Freshwater >... | reverse complement strand
TAAGCCCGCCTGCGCAGATGGTACTGCAGTTATGTGGGAGAGTATGTCGTCGCCTTTCTTTTAAGAATCCTCATCATGAATTTGATGGGGATTTTTTGTTTTAAGAGCGTTTCTTCAGGAAATAGTGTTTGTTTTTGGGAGACATAATTTACATCGTAGAAGTTGTTTTCTTTCTTTTTATGATGTTTTATTGTTTTTTGTGAATCTCTATCGGAAATTGAAATTTGTGCTTTAAATCGTTTGTTTTTGCATTAAAAGATTCTGCTGAAGCGTTTGTACTTCTGTTATCAAAATAATTCAATATTGTTTTATAATGATTCATAATGGTACGAGATATAGTGTTGAAAGACTTAAACCCAGACTATTTACTTTTTATACCATTTGGCTAATTTCGTAAAACCAATACCTTTATCGGTTGTATGTTCAAAGATGCCTTGCAACTCTTGAGTTAAGCTATATTCTTTTTTTATGTCAGGATATAATTCGAATAGTAATGCAGCACATTCTATTTAATTTGCAGTCCACTAGGAAGAGTCTTGGACTCGAAATTTACTTTTGATTTTTTAGCTTTCTCTACAGCATTATTTTCTTGATCTATAGCTTCCCAACGATATCTGATTATAATTTCTGAGAGAATTAATTGGTTTTAAATCAAAAAAAAGTAATTCCTTTTGATAAAAACAGAAAATTAGCAGCCTTAATTTTTTGTGGCAAAACAGGCATTCGCTCCGCATTTGTTATTCAAATTAAAATGTCTTAGAATTTGTTCTGGTGTTGTAATGATTTCTTTGCGAATAGGATCAAACCATTTTATTTCTTTAGTAACTTCTGCACAACATTCATTTTTTAAGTTGAAGAAGCAGCTTTTAATATTGATTTTATCATCTATATAACAGTATTTGAGCTCAACAAAAAAATCTTCGGTAAACATTAGATCTTTATACCAGATTAATTCATGATTTCCTTCATGTAAATCGAGATTTAAAATATTAAGTTTTTCTTTTGAAAATCCGTTATGAAACAAATAATGATACAATAAGCGGACTGTGTATGAAACGTATGCAGTATTTTCCATAACCATAAAATCATTTACATCTTCTCCGGTAACAACGTAATTTTTGCAGATCATTTAATTAAAATTGAGGTTAAAAAAGAGGTCAGCTTTATATAAAACTGACCTCAAAACACTAGTCATGTTTCATAATCTTCCAAATCAAAAAGAATTATCCAGATGATAACAGGGGCGATTATGATCATCTGAATATTTTCCTTCTTAAGATTATTTAGTTAATAAAAAATTGTAATTGATCTTTATTTTGTCAGCAATTTTCTTTCTTACAAGGTTGGGTATTTCGATGCCAAAATCTTCCGGTTTTATTTCAAAAAAACCAGTAGCATTAACCCCGTTGGGAGCTTTCGAGATTTTTAAGATTACAGTTAAAGGATTTGTTTTTCCGTGAATAGTAAGATCTCCTTTTAAAGTAAAATTTTTTGGGGTATTTGTGATTTTAGAAACATCAAAATCTTCTATTTTACCTTTTAAAGTAGCTTTTGAAAATTTTTCAGATTCCATATAATTTTCATTGAAATGCTCTTCCATTAGAGCCACTTTAAATCGGAAACCTTTTATCAGAACCAAAGCTGCGAAATCACCCGTTGACTGCTCCAGAACTGCCGATACTGATTTGTTTTCGGCCGAAACTTCTTCATAAGAAGGCATCGAAGCCTGAAATTTGATGTTTCCTGTTTTTGTAATTAGTTTTTGTGCAAATCCATTTGTACCTGCACAAATAATTACAAGTAAAGCGAAGAAATTTAAGAATGATTTTTTCATATTGATTAATTTTCTTTTAATCCGTCAGTATTCCATTTGACAATTAGATCGATATTCGCCTGAGCCATTCTTCCACCTTGCGGCATAAGTCCCTGTTGACCGTTTTGCAATTGAATTCGGTTTAATAAACCGGCACTTTCTACAGCCGCTTTTACCTGAGCAAAAGTAGTTAGAGGTCTGAAAGCAGCAGATCTGCCACTTGAATGACAGCTTATACAGTTAGCATCAATAATAGACTTTACATCTTTATTATAAGTGACTGCAGTTGTTGGATTTGTTGGGTTTGTTGGTGTAGTTGGCGGCGTTTCGATATCTTGAACTGTATCTGAATCACTACAGCTTGCAAATACAGCCAGTAAAATTGTAAGTAGGATTGTTTTTTTCATGATTTATTGTTTTTATAATTATTAAAATACTCTGTAAAGGTTAAAACCAAAGAAGAAATCACTTTTGCCCCAGTTACCAGAGGCATTTGTAAGGTATCCGCTCTCACTCATTGATTGCGAATTGGTAAAGATTAATTGAAATACGTGTCCGCCGGTTTCTACATCAAGGCCTACAGACAATGGATTTTTATAAAAGTTGGGTTTGTCAAAATTGTGCATATACTCTAAATTGACAGATAATCTTTTAGTAATCTTATAGCGTCCGCCGCCGCCAAAAGAAAACTGATTATCTCTTTCTATATCCGGATTATAAAGGTTTTTGTGTATAAATGACGGGACTAATTCCAATGATAGTTTTTCGCTGACTTTTCTGGATATTAAAACCTGCTGTACTAAGGTCACACGATGTTTAAATTGTAAGCCCGGATACTGGTCTTTTTCTAAAAATGTATTGATGTCCGAAACGCTGTAGCCAACAATGTCCACGGGGAAATTATCGTTCTGTCTTGCCACTCGGTATTTTAATCCGGTTTCATACATTTTGTTTAAGGTATGCCTGGACAGGCTGATAGATAACCAGTCTGTAACCCCATAAATACCGCCTAGTTTTGTAGTAGCATTATCAAGTCCAAAAAAACTATCAAGGCCATTTTTAACCGTGCCAAAACGATGCGAGACTACAAAATAGAATTCTTTTTTTGCAGGCATTTTTGTTGTCTGCAGTGTTACCAACTGTAAAGCTTTAAAAGTTGCGGTCGAGTAGTTTTTTTCTACCTGAGTAGAATCAAGACTATGCAGCAAATCATCTTGCGAATATGCGATGGTCGCCAGAAAAAGGCAGATTGGGACTAAAAATTTCTTCATAAATTGATTAATTGATTTGTTTGTTTATTAATGTGCATTGGTCTAATTTGACTTCTTGAAATAGTTCATCATATCCAATACATTTACCTTTAACTATTATTTTAGAATTAGATAGTTTATTCTTTATTTTTTGAGTGAAAAGACAGAAAACAGTATTTTCAAGTGTGATTACAGAATCTGTTTTTTGGGTTACTGTGCCTGTAATTTCGATAGTCCTATTGAGATATAAAGAATCAGCTTTTTTAGGATCAGAGTTATAATCTTCAAGTAGTTTTGCGGCTGTTATACTCAAATCCGGTGATTCTGATGCTATATTTCGTGCTTCCTTAAAGAGATATCCATAGTAGAAATAAATTCCTCCCGAAATGACAACAAATACTACTGCAATGATTAATGCTGTTTTTTTTCTTTTCATTTTTATTATTTTGATAAGATTCAATAGTAAAACAACCTTGATAGAGATTACCCTACCAAAGAATCGTTATTTTGTGAAAAAAAAATAAAAAGAGGGATAAGAGTTTTTTTAACCCTTGCAGAAATAAAGTTAAAGAGAAATCCTAAAGCTCACATTTGGAGTTCTTTGCAATGAGAAAGTGTCAACTTCTTCTATAGAATTTGTTAAAGAACTAATTCTATAATATTCACTGATTTCATTTTTCCTGTTTAGGATATTTAAGATTGATATTCCTAGTTTATACTCAATGCCATTTGCAGTTTCCCACTTGTAAGTTGAGGAAAGATTAACCTGAAAAAAAACATGTAAATTCGTATTGTTGGGTCTGTTATAAACAAGAACAGGATCTGAAAGATCAATTTGGGAAACATCAGGAGATGTTTTTGGTCTTCCGGTAGACCATTTTGTTCCCAAAGCAACTTTAAAATTGTCTTTTTCATAAATTCCTGCCCAGGATAAAGTATGTGTCAGTTCAAAGTTGTTTGGAAAACTAGGGTATTCATAATTTGGGAAATGATAATTATTTTGATTGTAAGTATAGCTAAACCAGGTTAAAAAGTGATTAATCTTTTTCTGAATCAACATTTCTGTTCCCCAAACTTCGTAATCACCAGTAGTTCTAACAAACTCTAACTGGTTCTGAAAACCCTGGCTTGAAGTTGTAATTCCGCTTACTTTTTTATAAAAATTTTCGATGTCCAGAAGCCAGTCATTTTTTTTATAGAATAAATTTAAAGATACCTGTCTGCTTTTTTGAATAGGAATCGTAGTATTATTTGAAATAATCCAGCGTCTTTTTTCAATACCAAAGTAATCTTTCTGCAGATCAATAATCTGCTGGGAGTTCTGGCTTTTCAGCTCGCCCAGAAGTTCTAAATTTACACTTTTACTGATGCCATATCCAAAGTGTATCCTAGGTTCTGCAATATATTTTTTGAATTTTTCAATATAGTTAATCCGCATTCCGGCCTTAAAATAAATTCTGGAGATAGTGTCGTTATATTTTCCTTCTAAAATTAAAGCATGAGTTCTTAGTACGTCTTTTACTTTACGATAGAAATCAGGATTACTTACCTGTTCCAGATTGGTAATACCAATTTCATTATACTGATAGCCGTCGTTAAAACTAAATTTAGAATTTATGATATGATTATTTTCTAAATTGAATCCATTATTATTTACTGTATTTTCCTGAATTACGATTTGATTTTCATACGTTGTTTTTTGATTGGCCAGAAGCTTATATGAAGAGTTGTAAAGATTAATTTTAGTTGTATTGAAATTATTCCAGTTTCTTTTCCATGACAAATTTCCGCCGTAATTCTGCTGGCGTAAAATATTATTCTCCGATTTGTTTATATCATATACTGTTGCGCTTTGAAAAACTTCCAGATTGTCTTTTATGGTGATCAAATCTAAAATTAACTGATCTTTTAGCCCTATTTTTTGAGCATATTTGAGAGTAGCATCATAGAAACCAAATTTTTTATCACTCTGATAATCGATGTTTTGGTTTTGTGAAAAATCAGTTATAGTTGTATTTTGAAATACTTTGTTGAAATATTCTTTATAAGTAGGAGTTTCTAAAAAATCAGTAATTGATTTGCGTGCCGAAATTTCGATATAACTTTTTTTGGAGAGATTGTACTTTCCGTAGATATCAGCATTAATCATGTTTATTCCGGCACTGAATGAGTTTTTTTCTGCTGTTTCTGAAGTAGAAGAAATGGCCACTACACTTGATACACTTTCGCCATAAAATGCAGAACTTCCGTTTTTATAAATAGAAATGGTATGTGCCAGATTTGGGTTAAAAACAGATATTAAACCAAAAAAATGTCCCGTTTGAAACATTCGTATTCCATTCCATAAAAACAAATTTTGGTCGTGCGTTCCTCCACGTACATTAATGCTCGATACACTTTCATCGAGACTGTTTACGCCGGGAATCTGCTGCATAGTCTGCAAAGCATCTGGTTCAATAAGTCCGGGTAGGATACCAAATTTCTTGGGTTTAATTTCAAAGGATCCATCAGTGTTTTTTGAAATACCCGAAGCCAGAATAGAATTGGCTTTAATCTCCTGAAGTTCTGTGATTTCAGGTTCTAATACTATCTCAGGACAATTTTTAGAATCTGTATTGCCAGTTGTAATTCTTTTAGATATAAAACCAATGTGACTAATTATAAAGGTGTTTTTATCCTCTTTGCTAAATTCAAAATAACCTTCTGAATCAGTTGTGACCTGAGTTTTGTCGGGTAAACTAATATTTGCGTTTTCAATTGGTTTTTTATCTGTGGCAGATAAAATATATCCACAAACCATTTTTTCTGAATGATCTTTTTTATAGATATTAATGAATTTGTTTGCTATGTTTTCAAAAGATAATGGGGTTCTTTTAGCAAGATATTCCAGTTTTTGTTCTAAAGAAAGTGATTTTTTAGGAGGATTTAATGTAAGACCTTCAACATTATCTTCGGTGTAATTAAAACTAACTCTGTGTTGTTTTTCAATACCAATTATTATTTTTTTTAAAGACATAGTTTTTCCTTTGTCCTGTGCAGAAAGATTCAGGACAAGGAAGAGCAAAAAAAACAAAAAATGAAATTGTCTGGGGCGCAGCATTTATTTTTCGTCAAAGATTATTTTATTTTCTGAGGCTTTTTTAGCTTCTAAATGATAGGTTGTACTAATAATCTGCAAAGCTGTATTTAAATCTTTGGCGGGTAATTTTCCTGTAAACAAGGAGATGGTATCTTTAGTATTTAGTTCTATCTTAATGTTGTATTGTCTTTCAACTTCATCCAAAAGGCTTCGTATGTCTTCCTGATAAAAACAGATTTGATTGTTGATCCATTCTGGTTTCAATGAATTTACAGTTATTTTAACTTGTTTTCCGTTTTCAAAACTAACGCTTTGTCCATGAGTTAACAGAATTTGAGTGCTGGCGTAATTTACTTTCACACGGCCTTCGTAGCACACTACATCAAACCTGTTTTTTCTGGCTTTAACATTAAACTGGGTTCCTAACACAGTTACTTTTCCTAAGCTAGTCTCTACTTCAAACCGTCTGCCTTTTGCAACCTTGAAATAAGCTTCTCCTTTTAATTCAAGATGTCTGTTGCTGTCCCAGTTCCATTTTTTATAGTTTATTTCAGAGCCTGAATTTAAAACCACTTCTGAATTATCCGGTAATGAAAAAGTGGTTCTTTTTCCAAAATCTGCACGCTCTGATTGAGGAACAAAAAATTTCATGGCAAAGGTAATTCCAAACGCAAGGACAAATATAGCGGCAACTCTAAAACCCCACTTTTTGTATAACGGGATTACTTTCGGCGCCATTTTTTTCTGGCTTAGAATATTAGACAGCATAGTATCGTCATCCCAATCACCTGTTTCGAGGTGAGCGGTATAATTCTTTATCTTTTGGTATTTTTCAAAATCGGGACTTGCCTCAAATTCAGCTAATTCATCCGGAGATAAATCATTGTTGAGCCATTTTGCCAATAAGCGATTTTTTTTCATTTTATCGTATTATTTAATTAAAACAATCTAAACTAAATTCACCCTACTTTTATAAATCAATTTCTTTACGTAAGCTTAACAGAGCCAAATGAATGCGTTTTTCTACTGCCTTTACGCTAATGTTTAGCTCTAAGGCAATTTCGCTGTATTTTTTCCCGTCAATTCGATGCATCAAAAACGCAGTACGTTGTTTCTCGTTTAAGTTTTCGATGGCTTTCAAAAGCTTGGTCTGAAATTGTTTTTCCTCCAGAAGATATTCTGGACTTTCATTTGTTTTATCCAAACCAGTAAAGTTTTTTTCATATCTCAAAACAACTTTCTGGTGCGCAATTTCATTAAGACTGCTGTTATTTGCAATCGTATAAATGTATGATTTTGCTTTTTCTAGTGGAACCGAAGCGCAGTTTTGCCAAAGTTTTACAAAAGCTTCCTGAGCGACATCTTCTGCTTGGTCTTTGTTGCCAAATTTGTAAAAAAGAAAATTTCGAAGTGCTTTTATATGACTTTTGAAGAAAGACGAAAAAATTATTTCATCACAAGTATTCGATTGGTTTTTAGATGGCATTTAGATTTTCAATTTGTACAACGCAAAAGTATTTGTTTTTAATTTAAGTAGGGTAAAAGCAAAGATGATTGTTTTATAGATGAATAAAATGTTATTGGATTTTGATAATTTAGTATTAAAGAAGAGACTGAGAGCCTTGATCTTAATTTATAAAAACTACGTTTCTTAAAATTTATTACCTTTGTAAAAATATAAATATGTTCCTTTTGAAAAAATATTTATCCATCGCAGCTTTTATGTTCTTACTGTTTTCCTGCCAAAGTGAAATGGATGAGCAAACTGATAATGCACAGGGAACAATTAGCAATGTTTCTCCGCTTACTACTTATCTGCAAAGGGTTGCAATGGTAAAAACTGTCCAGGATAATATAATTGACGGATCTAGTTATTGTACTATAAAACTCCCTTATACCGTTACCGTAAATAATAAGCAGATTGCTGTAAATACCACTTCAGATTATCAAAAAGTATTAGATAATATCAACGCAAGTACTTATGATGATGATATTGTAAAAATAGATTTTCCTGTAACGATGGTATATTATAATTACATCGAAAAAATAATTCCAGATCAGGCAGATTTTGATTCTTTAATTGATTATTGGAATCTTTATCCTGATCTTTTATCCAAAATAAATGGATTAAATATTAATTATCCCATAACGATTAATATTTATAACAGCGCCAGTCAGACAGGAAGTTCACAATCGATAATAAGTGATAAGGCATTTTTTAATTTTATTAAAAATCTAAATGAGAGCCAGTATATTTCTTTAAAATATCCAATTTTGATAGCAGATTACAATGGGCAGACAAAGGCGATTACAAATAATCAAGAGTTCGAAAATGCTATTAAATATGCTATTGATTATTGTCCCGAAAATAATATTGTAACACTTGATTTTGCAGAAACGATCACAAAAGGTTCCTGGGAAATACCGTATTTTTTTGATAATTCTGTAAAAACTTCCAATTACAGCGGATATTCATTTGCTTTTAAAAGTGACAAAACTGTAGTTGCCAGTAATGGAACAATTACAGAAAAAGGACAATGGGATACCACAATACAAAATGGCGTTAGGGAATTAAAAATTAATTTTAGTTCATCACTGCTCAGTAAATTAGATAAAGACTGGAAGTTGTTTGAGTTTAATAATTCTCAGATACGTTTACGAGATATAGGTACTGCGACTAATTATCTTTACTTTCAAAAAAAATAAATTCTTCGTCAAGCATCAACAAAATTTAGTTTATAGATTTTATTTTATAAAGAAAAGTAAATTAAAACAGAGAGGGTAGATTTTTTCTTTTGGTGTAATTAATTTCACTTTTTTTTCTTTCTTCCCAGCCAGATGAGAAGTCCGGTAATAGGCAGTGTTGCCGCAAAAAGGCAGACCAAAAAGGCTAAAATTTTTGTTGGATATCCATAAATGCTTCCTGTATGAATGGGATATATAAGCCGGCGCACTTTATCGCCACTGCTAAAAGATTCGTAAGGTTTTATTTTTAAAAGTTCACCTGTATATTTATCAAAATAGGCCATACTTGAAATATTTGGAATAGATTTTTCAAGATTTAGTTTAATCACCATGATGCTGTTTATGGTATCAGATGGAATTCTAATTTGTGTATCTCCTCTGTATGTATAAATCCTGCCTGTTTTTGAAAGTATGTTTTGATAAAAAAACGTTTTCTCCAGATTTGGATCAGCTTTTGTTGGATTTTCAACTTTAGCTGAAGGCTTTTTTGTAGTTCCGTCTGTCAATAAGTAAATACCACTTTCAAACCATTTAAAAGACCATGTAAGTCCGGTCAGCGATATTATCAAAAGAATTAAAGAGGTGTAGAAACCAAAAGTAGAATGAAAATCCCAATTAACTCTTTTAAAAGAGGCACTCCATTTTACGGTTAATCTTTGGTTTAGGTTTTTTATTTTTTTTGGCCACCATAAAAAAAGACCCGAAATGAGCATAAAAATAAAAATCAGACAACTGCAGCCGGTAATAAATTTTCCGGTTTCGCCTAAAATTAAATGGCGATGCAGATCGAGCACAACAGAAAAAAAACGGCTTTTTTCGGGAACTTTTGCCAATACTTTTCCGGTATAAGGATCTACAGAGAAAATCTGATCATTTTCATTGGCATCGGTTCCGGAAATGATAACAGTTCTTTTTGGATCCTCGTAAGTTTCAATACGATCCAGTTTCGTGATTGCATATTTTTTCTCGATGCTATTAACATAAAGATCAACAGGTAATTTCTTGGTTCCAATGCTGGAAACTTCATAAAATGCTGGATTAAAAAAAGCATCGATCTCTTTTTCAAAAACTAAAATGCTTCCGGTAAGTGCTACAATAAATACAATTAGCCCGGATGAAAGTCCGAGCCATAAATGTAAAATACCAATGTTTTTTTTTAATGTACTATTCATATAAAAAAGTGCGTGAAAATATTCTCAAATGTAATTAAGGCTTTTAAAAAGAATAACCAAGAGTTAAAAGCCAGTTTGAAGGTGCACCGGGAAATAAACGAATATAATCATAACCGCCAACCCAATATGTTTTGTTAAATACGTTATTAGCATTTACCTGAATTTTAAATTTGTTAATGCTATAATATAATGCTGCATTAAATAAAGTATAGCCTGGAAGGGTTTGTGTATCGGTTTGACTTAATGTGCGTGTAGTTGCAAAATTGCTTCCAAAAGCAAGTCCAAAATCTTTCAAAGTTCCATTTGTGAAATTATAACGTGTCCATAAATTTCCCTGCTGGCGAGGTGTATTAGGCTTTTGTCTTCCAATTTCAGATTCAATAGGACTTTCAGAAATTGCGGCTTCATTATATGAATATGCTGCAGAGATACTCCAGTTTCTTGTAATATTACCGTTCACATCAATTTCAATTCCTTTAGATTCTTCTTCACCTATCGCGCGCATTAAATCAGGATTTGTAGTATCGTTTGCTGGATATAAAGTGTTTTTTTGCTGAATTTTAAAAAGGGCAACGGTTACAAAAAGTTTTTCTTTATACCATGATGATTTTCCTCCAAACTCGATCATATTACTTTCTAACGGATTAAATGGACCTCCTGCATTTGGGTTTGATAAAGAAGAAGCCGTTTGCGGATTGTACCCTTTGACGTAAGTTGCGTACAAATTAATGTTAGGATTAACGCTATAAGTTAGTCCAAAACGCGGTAAAAATGAATGCTGTTTTACCTTCTTTTCAGTTGCCTTTTTGTAGTTTTCCTTATCGCTGTATTCGTCGTAACGTATTCCAATTAAAGCCTGAAAAGCACCAAACTTAATATGATCCTGAAGGTAAACTCCGTACAATGAATAAAAAGTTGGGTCAAATGGTCGCGCCGTATAAAAATACTTGCTCATGTCTTTTAATTGCTGTGATCCAGATGGATTGGTTAAGTCAAAATGTGCTACGTTTGGCACCGGATTGCCTTTCGCATCCAATAAATAATTAGCTTTATTAGCAGGATTATACGTTGCGATAGATCCTGTATTGGCAGCATTTCTATATCCTGTAGCCTGTAATTGAGAACCTCCTGCAGGCACTTGTTCCTGTGCATAATCGTATCCAAGGATTAAGTTATGATCTAATAGCCCTGTTTTAGCCTCATATTTTAAAAAGGTCGAAAGATTATCGATATAGCGTTTACGTTTTCGCATAAAAACCTGCATTTCTATAGAAGTTGGAATTGTACTTCCGTCACCAGCAGATGCATACTTGTTGGCGCCACGGTGTTCTAAAAGGTCTTCTGTGTATCCTGTACGAATGTACGATCCGGAAAAAGACAAGCGATCTGTAAACTGATGATTTAATGATGTCGTTACAATATATGTTTCTTCATTCAAATAATCGTTGGTAGAATTTAAGGAATTAGAAATTTTAGTGGAGTATAAATTGTTTTCATAAGTCGATTGTCCACGATCCAATATGCTTTTTGAGCTTGTATAAATTAAATCAAAATTGACACTGGTTTTATCATTTGGGAGGAATGACAGGGAAGGAGCAAGTACAATATTTTTATCAAATTGTAAATCTCTAAAAGAATTCGCATTTTCATAACCCAGGTTCAATCTGTATAAAAGCGATTTGTCTTGCGTCAATGGTCCTGTAAAATCAGCTAAGGCTCTTAGGGTATTAAAACTTCCTGTAGAAAAACTCACGCTGTTTGCTGCCTGCTCCAAAGGTTTTTTGGTAACTCTGTTTATAACTCCTCCGGGAGAAGCATTTCCAAAAAGAGCCGATGAAGGTCCTTTTAAAACCTCTACACGTTCCAGATAATTGGCAAGAGGCTGTTTCCAGAATCCGGTAGAAGTTCTCATTCCGTTTAGTAATTGGGTATTGCTTCCACCGTTAATTCTAAATCCTCGAATCGAAATATCATCATAAAAAGTAAACTGGCTCACACCGCTGAAGTTTTTTACTACTTCGCCTACACGAATAGAACCCTGATCTGCTATTAATTCTTTTGTGGCGTATGAAACAGCTTGCGGTAAATCTTTAAGAGCTATTTCTGTTTTTGCTCCAATAAAAGATTTTGTATTGCGGTACGATTTCTCTTTACGACCTGTAATTTCTACAGTTTGCAAAGTATTTACATTTTCATGTAAAACTAAAGAAATATCTAGATTTTCATTTTCATGTAATTCGATATTTTTTTCCTTCACCGCAAACCCCATTGCAGAGAAATAGATGGTATAATTTCCAGGGGTGAGATTAGAAATTTCAAAGTTTCCCTTGTCATCAGAAGTAATATTCTTTTTAGGGCTTTTTAGTGAAATAGAAGCATAAGAGACAGCTTCATTATTTTCGGAAACAATTTTTCCGGTAATTTTAGCATTTTGTGCCAGACCAATATTTAAGCATGCAAGCAGCACTAATGAAAATTTAAACTTCATGTCGGTTATTTATTTTTAGAACTGCAAATTTATATTTATTTAGATCAAATACAAATAATATTTTAAAATTTCATATTTTATTCAAGAATCATGGTTCTTAATATTTCATCAAAAAATTTTATGTTGATCACAATAGAATTTAATATTCAATAGTTTGGGAGGGGCTTAGAATATCCTGCTGATATTCAAAAATGAGTTCATACCTTTTTCTGCAAAAAGTATGAACTCATTTTTTACTATTAAACGATTTAAAGAAACTTAGTTCAATTAATTCATAAATTGTTCTCTGTATTCTGTTGGAGTCAATCCTACTTCTTTTTTGAATAATCTTGAAAAATAGGGAGGATTCTCAAATCCAAGTTGATAGGCGGTTTCTGCTACTGTATTGTCTGTGCTCACCAATAGATTTTTTGCCTCTGCTACCAAAGAAATATGAATGTGTTCCAGAGCTGTTTTTCCGGTTTCCTGTTTTAATAGATCGCTTAAATATCTTGCAGATAATGATAATTTTGAAACCATAAATTTTACAGTTGGCAATCCTTCTTTTTGAAGTTTTCCACTTTCGAAATATAATTTAAGAATCTCAGTAAACTTAGTAATAATCGTTCCTGACAGCGAGGTTCTGTTTAAAAACTGACGCTTGTAATATCGCTGTGAATATTTTAAAATTGAATCTATATGAGTGAGCATAATATCTTTGCTGAAGTCGTCCTGATTGTTGTAATATTCCAATTTTATTTTAGTAAATAAATCCCAGATAGTTTCTTCTTCTTTTGGTGATAAATGCAAAGCTTCATTAACTTCATAATCAAAAAAACCATATTTTTTAATTTCGGAATAAAGATTTGTATTCATTAAAAAATCTTCATCAATATAAATCATAAAGCCTTTTTCGGTAAGTTCGATGTCGCTCATTGTAATTTTCTGACCTGGCTTTACAAATGCCATCGACCCGTTATCGTGATCATACTTTGTCTTTCCGTACAAAATGGTGCCGGATTTAACTTTTTTTAAAGCTATTTTGTAGAAATCCATCGTGAATTCTGTTTCAGAAAATGTACATCCTTTTAGCTCTTCAAAAGTTACTAAACCCAGAAGAGGATTCTCTGGAGGCGGAAATCCGTTTGAGGTATAAAGCTCGCTTATCGTTTTATAATTTTTCATACTTGATAGTTTTATACATTATAAATTTACATTTAAAAAGTATATGATGTAAGCCATTTAAATTTCTTCAAGATACGTTACTTCTGGCGAGGCGATCAGCTTTCCGTTTAGAAAAGCAAAAAAACGCTTTACGTAATCTTGTTCCAGATGCCAGTCATAAGTTTCTTTTGAAGTATAAACAGCAAAAATCACTATAGTATTGGGGTCTTCAGTTTTTCGCATTAGCACAAAATTTTCACATCCTTTTTCAAGTAAAATGTGTTTTTTTGTTTCAATTGCCAGTGGAAGTACTTCCTTTAGAAATTCGGGGTTAATTTTAAGGGCAGCATTTGTTATAATTTTATTTTTCATTTGTTTCTCGATTTAATATAACCTTTGTTATTTGATGCTTTTTAATATTGAGTTTTCAAACATTTTTGGCGCAAAATGCTGCAGGAATACGATCATTCCGGACATTTTTCCAACAGGATTACTGAATTTTGGTTCTTTTGTACCAATTATTTTGGTAATAATTTTAGCTACTGCATCTGGTGATTCTGCTTCGTTTAAGCCTTTTTGAGTAGCTGCATTGACCTTTTTTCTGTATGTATTGTAATCTGAAATATTTCCGGTCGAAGAAATGGCATTGTGTCCAAGATTGGTTTTAAACCAAACAGGTTCTACAACACTAACTTTAATATTAAATTGATTGAGTTCAAAGCGAAGTGATTTAAAATATCCTTCAACTGCATGTTTTGAGGCAGAATAGTAAGATAAATTTGGAGGTCCAATCAAACCAACAATGGAGCTTACGGTTATAATTTTTCCAAATTTTTGTTTTCTAAAGTATGGTAACAATGCATTAGTAACTTTCACAGTCCCCCAGAAGTTGGTCTCAAATTGCTTTCTGGCTACATCTACCGGTGTTTCCTCTGCAATACCAGTGATCATAAAACCTGCATTGTTTACCAAAACATCTAACTGGTTTGTTTCGGCAGATAGTTTTTCTTTAAATGCAATAATTGAATTGTCGTCATCAATGTCCAGGCGCATTAATTTAAAAGGTACTTTGTATTTCTCGGGTTCACGACTGGTTCCAATTACGTTAAATCCTTTTTTATGAAGGTCATTTGCCAGCATTAATCCAAAACCTGATGATGCTCCTGTAATTAAAATTGTTTTGCTCATTTTTTATTCTTTTTATATGATTAATAATGAGGCAAAGTTAGAGTAGGAGGTGGTGCTGTGGCTTATACAAAAGTGGGAAGAGATGATACATATTTACGGAAGTTTTTTACTCAAGCTTACAATATGATTTAACTTTGTATAAAAAAACTGCTGAACGCGAAAAGTTCAGCAGTTGTATGTTGCATTGGTTCAGCAAAACAATTATTGATTATTTTTTAACCATTCTAATCGTCTTTGATCTGGAAGGTGTGTGATTTTAAAATCTTCGAAAGTTGCTGTAAAACCTTTTCCATCAGGACTGGCAGCCATCATTCCCACTTGTACTGTTTTAAACTCTGGAAAATAGACAGTATTAGTCATAGTATAATTAATTCCATCAGTAGAATAAAAAATCTCCAGTGCGTCTAGTCGGCGTACGGCTTTCATCCATACATTTTTAGGTTTTTCTTTTAAGCCCATAACGCTCCAGGAGCTTTTATCAATAGTATGTACAGTACTAATATTGTAAACTCCTTCTACATATTCTACACCGGTTTTCACGTAATTGTTTTCATCAATTCGCAGCATAAGGCAAACTTGATCAAATCGGGTCTTATAGACACCGCTCATTTTTACAACAACTTCAAACTCACCGCTTCTTTCAGTGTACAGGAATGGTCCGTCGTATACTGTAAATCCATAGTGGCTTTTATTCCAATAATCAGATTGTGGTGTAACCTGCATAATAAGTTTATTGTCTTTTATTTCCCAATCTGCTGGTTCATTGATCCAGTGCATTGCAGTTAGTTTTTGAGCATTTCCTTTTGCAGCCATAATGCATATGCCTATTAAAACTAAGTGAATTCTCTTCATGATTTCTTAAATTTGGATTTTATTAATAATTTACAAAGAATGTAATTTGAGTTTTTTGCAGCAATAGTTATATATAACCATTTTTTTAATCACTCTAATCTTCTTTATTATAACTTAGCACAATAATTAACGAATTATCGTTATGAATCCTATCTCAAACTTAGAAGACAAATTTTCTTTTGAATCAATTGACAGCCTTGAAAAACGTAATGAAGCTTTAAATGAAGCTTTAATAATGATGGAGGCATATGTGAAATTAGATAATTCAGTTGTTGTACTGTCTGATTTGGCGAGTAATAAGAGCTATATTTTCGCTGGTAATTTTGGAAGCTTTTTTGATATTCACACTTCTGGATTTACAATAATTGAATCTATTTGGGAAGATGACATTTATAAGCGTATTCATCCCGATGATCTTTTTCAAAGACATCTGTTGGAATTAGAGTTTTTTAATTTTTTAAAAACAATGCCTCCAGAGAAAAGATTAAATTATGCTACAAAATGCAGAATTAGAACCCTAAATGCTGAAAAGGAGTACCAGTATATTTTGCATCGCAGTTTCTATCTAAAAAACAGTTCAGAAGGTGGGTTATGGCTTGCGGTTTGTATATATAATCATTTATTTGATAAATGGACTTCTGTAACGGGTATAGAAGGTAAAATAGTGAATACTATAACAGGAGAAAACTTTTATGTTGATACTTATGCAAATTGTATTAATCTTTTGACTTCCAGAGAAAAAGAAATTTTAGTTTTAATTGGTAAAGGTGTGATCAGTAAAGAAATTGCTGCTAAACTCAATATCAGCATCAATACCGTAAACAGGCATCGTCAAAATATTCTGGAAAAGCTAAATGTAAGTAATAGTATTGAGGCTGTAAGAACCGCGGAAGCTTTAAATTTGTTATGATAATTTTTTTTGGATGTAATAAAACGTATTAACTATAAACCAGAATAGTTGTCTTAAAGCCCGAAAAAAAAATGGATTGTGAGTCCTAATGAGTACTAATTAATAGACTATCAGATATTTCGTAATAGCAGTATTCTGCAACCAACTGAAGAAAATCCAAAAAATGAAAGAGCTTCTCAAAGAAAATATTTTGAAACATATTTCACTTTCCCAAAATGAAATAGAAGAATTTGTTAATTTATTTGAGAAAAAAGAAATCAGAAAAAAGGAGTTCTTATTACGAGAAGGAGATGTCTGCAGATTTGAAGCTTTCGTTGTCAAAGGTCTGTTTCGTGTTTATCATATTGATCAAAATGGTTTTGAGCAAATACTTTATTTTGCTATTGAAAATTGGTGGATAACCGATATTGATAGTTTTTGTAACGAAACATCGTCTCAGCTTTTTATTGAAGCGATCGAAGGCAGTAAAATACTTTTAATTTCAAAAGAAGACAAAGAATTTGCTTATAGAAATTTTCCTAAAATAGAAAAGCTCTTTAGAGTAATGACACAAAAAACACATGTTGCTCTACAACGAAGAATGATTGATAATTTGAGTAAAACAGCAGACCAGCGTTATAGTGAATTCTCAGTAAAATACCCGCAGCTTATACAACGCCTTTCCAATATTCAAATAGCTGCTTATCTAGGAATTACAAATGTTTTTTTAAGTAATATCCGAAAGAAAATTGCTCTCAAAAAATAATGTTTTCTGCTATTTTATTAAACTAGTTTAATGTTTAGAGTTAGTATCCTGTTTCATCTTTGCAATGTTAATTAAAAACATAACCAAAAATGAAACACATTATCTCAAAGCTATTTTTAACAATTTTAATTTTATCTAATATGGAAACAAAAGCACAAGATTTCAAAACGATTGAAGCCAATAATTTAAAACTGGAAGTTTTTAATGCATCAGAAAATAGTTTTGGTGTCGCTTCAGTAATAATCTCAGGAAAAACAGATGCCGTTTTGATTGATGCACAGTTTATGCTGGAAGACGCTGAAAAAGTAGCCGAACTAATAAAAAAATCTGGCAAAAAACTAACTACTATTTATATCTCACACGCAGATCCTGATTTCTATTTTGGATTGGAAGTATTCAAAAAATATTTCCCTGAAGTTACAGCTTATGCTACGCCTGCAACAGTAGAATCTATTAAAGCAACGGCTCAGAAAAAATTAGACGTTTGGGGAGAACGATTAGGAAAAGCTATTACTTCTAATATTGTTTTACCTCAGGTTTTAAAAGGAAACAGTATTGATCTCGAAGGGCAAAAGCTAGAAATTAAAGGTATGGAAGAATTTCCTTCAAAAACATTTGTATGGATACCATCAATAAAAGCAGTTGTAGGCGGTATCAATGTTTTTGGAACTACTTTTAATCTTTGGATGGCAGATGCACAATCAGCAGCTGCTCGTAAACAATGGATTAATGTTCTGGACAAAATTGAAGCACTACATCCGGAAATTGTAATTCCCGCTCACGCTAATTCTCAAAGCCCTTTTAACATTACAACAGTAAAACATACCAAAAGCTATATCCAGTTTTATGAAGAGGCTTTAAAAACCAACAAAACTTCAGAAAACTTAATTAAAGCAATAAAAGAAAAATATCCAACACTTACTTTTGAAACAGCCTTGCAAATAGGTGCAAAAGTAAATACGGGAGAAATGAAATGGTAAAAGTAAAAAAGATCTTCAGCCTGACAATTCTTATTGTATTGTCAGGTTGTTCTTAAAAAAAAACAAAATGACTAATTTAGAAATTGTAAAGAGCACTTACGAAGGGAAAACTTCTGAAGAAAATGGTGAAAATTTAGCTAAATATGTAGCTGAAGACATTTCGTGGACAGAAGCAAAGGGATTTCCTTATGCAGGAACTTATATTGGATTAGAAAACGTAACTAAAAATGTTTTTAGCCGATTAGGAAGTGAATGGATCGATTATAAGTTTACTCTTGAAGATTATTTAGCCAGTGATGATAAAGTGGTTGCTTTTGGTACTTATACTGGTACTTATAAAATTACAGGTAAATCATTTGAAGCCCGTGTAGCTCATATTTGGAAAGTAAGAAATGGAAAAATTATTAGTTTTGAGCAGTTTGTAGACAGTCAACTGGTGAATGATGCTATGAAACAATAAAAAGAAATCGAACTTTTTTATCGATCAATAATTTCTTTACAGTATTCAATACTCCAATTGCGCAAAGCTTTAATTACCAGTTCGAGCGACTGACCATGTTTGGTTATCAAATACTAAATATTGATAAAAATACTCTTTTTTTCTGGCTAAAAATGATAATCATTATTTTGATATAAATACCAATTACAGAGGAGTCTTAATTCAGTTTAATGAAGAGTTTCTAACTCAGAATAATGAGAATGACTTTTTTTTCAAACAAAGAGTTTTGAGTGGTCAGTAGCAGTCGGTTTATTTACTTAATATCGATGATGTCTTTATTTTAGATGAATATCTAAACCTGATCAAAAATGAATTAACATATAAAAATGAAACCAGTCATGTAGAACTTTTAAGATATTACCTCAGCGTATTTCTCATTTTGGTTCTGTACAGATGGAAAAAATCAACTGCAATTTAGGGATGTCAGATTTCACCTGATAATAAAAAACAGCTGCTTTTGTAAAATATTTTAAAAACACACCAGTAAATTTCCTTTAGACTTCAGGAGATTGAACTTGAGAAATACCAAGCGTGAAAAGCTCTTAATATCAATTAGAACTAATTATTACTCCTTTATGCGCTTCAATTTCCTTGGTTTAGAAACTTTTGGATGCGGAGTAGCATTCGAACTTTAAGCTTGAAACCGACATATTTCTTGAGTTTTTACTTTTTTCTAGCTAGTGTGCTACGATGTTGCTACGAAAATAGAATAGTTAATTCTTATGGTTAACTTTTTAATGTCTAGTTTATTGTAAAATACTAACTCTATAATGTTTCTAAAAAAACACCTTAACTTTTGGTGACAAAAAAGGTATCCTTTCCCAATTATTTTGTCAGCGTATTTGGCAATTTTATACCTAAAAAAGAAACTAATTTTCCAAATGTAAAATGGAATTAACTAATATACGAAAAATGGAATCAACTAATGACCAAAAAATTCTAGGTGCAATTGTTAAAAAAGCATGGGAAGATCCAACTTTTAAAAGCAATTTGATAACCAGACCTGTCGCAACAATAGAAAGTTTTTTAGGGCACCCAATTCATCTACCCGAAGGTAAAAATATTGCATTTGTTGATCAAACAGATTCTTCAACAATTTTTATTAATATTCCTGCTGAACCCAATATGGACGATATAGAATTGAATGAAGAACAACTTGATATAGTTGCTGGTGGAGATGGAGATATAACCCCACCTATAATTATTAAGCCTACCAATCTTTCGGGTAATCTTTTTTAATAAAATTAGCTTATTGGAAATTTTAAAAAATTAAAAACGTACCTATTCTATGACTTGAATATGTACGTTTTGATATTTATTAAAACATACATATTCATGAAAAGAAACATACATATTGTTTTCTCTATTCTTCTATTATTTAATGGAATGCTATTTTTTGGACAATCAAAAACTGAGCAAAAAGAGATCGTGATAAATAAAAACATTAAGAATGTAGATTCCATTCTTAATTTAGGTATGAAAAGTCAAGATGCAGGAAACTATTCACAATCATTATTGTATTTCAATAAAAGTTTACTCGTTTATAAATCTTTAGGTAAAAGTCGAAAAGTGGGTGATTGTTATAGTTATAAAGCAGTAACCTATTATTATCAGGGAGATTATTCAAATGCTTTATTCTTTTTTAAGAAAAGTAACGAAGAATATAAAAAAACAAAATATAAAAAAGGAATCTCTTCGATATTGAATAATATTGGAGGTGTTTATTATTATTTAGGAAATTATCTAAATGCCTTAAACTACTACAAACAAGCTATTGTTATTCAGCAAGAATTAAACGATACGAAAATGATTGCGGCAACGTCACAAAATATTGGCGGAATCTATTCGCAAGTGGAAGACTACCCAAATGCATTGAAATACTATAACAAATCGTATTTAATTTATAAAAATAGTACCGATGTAAAAGCTATTTCTCAAAACTTAAATGCTTCCGGGATAGTCTATGCAAAATTAGGGGATTATCCAAAAGCTCAGAAGAATCTTGACCAGGCACTAGTTAACGCTGATAAAATAAATGATAAGCAATTAAAAATTGAAGTATTATCTAGTTTAGGAGAATTGTTTTTTAAACAATCAAATTTTGACAAAGCATTCTATTACTATGATCTGTCACTTAAATATTCTACTCAAATTAATAGTTTGCAATATATAAGTATCGCAGAAGTTGCCCTTGGCAAAATATTGAATAAATTAAATAAAAACAAAGAAGCTATTACAAAATGCTTAAAAGGTTATAATCATGCTCAAAAAATAGGTGCTATGTCAGTTAAAAAAGACGCTTGCGAATGTTTGTATAATGCTTATAAGTTTACTAAGAATGATAAATTGGCACTTTATTTTTATGAAAAAGCTATTAATTTCAAAGACAGCTTAAAATCTGGAGAAACTTCTAATAAAATGATGATTATGGAGTTTCAGCATCAGCAATTACTAGATAGTATCTCTTATGTAAGGAAAGAACATGCTATTGAAACCAAACATAAAGAAGAAGTTCAAAAAAAGGAAAGGCAACGAAATATTATTATTATCTCTTTGTGCTTTATTGTTCTTATAGCTTTAGGATTATGGAATAGATTAAACTACACGCGAAAGTCTAAAATAGCTTTGAAAATAGAAAAGGACCTATCTGATGAACTATTGCTAAATATATTGCCGGAAGAAATAGCACAAGAACTAAAACAAAAGGGTTTTGTTAATGCCCGGGACTTTAATTTAGTTTCTATACTTTTTTCAGATTTTAAATCCTTTACTCAAACCGCTGAGAAAATGTCTCCTCAAAATTTAGTAGAAGAAATAAATGCCTGTTTCAAAGCTTTTGATCTTATCACTGAGAAATATAACATAGAGAAAATCAAAACAATTGGAGATTCTTATATGGCGGCTGGCGGTATCCCAAAACCGGATAAAGAATCTTTGATAAATATCGTATTGGCAGGATTAGAAATGCAGGATTTTATGACTAAAAGAAAAATTAACAATGAGGCTAATAATAATCCTGCTTTTGAGATGCGATTAGGTATTCATGCAGGACCCATTGTAGCGGGTATTGTAGGGATAAAGAAATTTCAATATGATGTATGGGGCGATACTGTAAATACCGCCAGCAGGATTGAAAGCAATGGAATTGTTGGTAAAGTGAATATAAGTGAATCACTTTACAATCTCATAAAAAATGAAGAATGCTTTAGTTTTGAATATCGCGGAAGCATTCAGGCAAAGGGCAAGGGAGAACTCAAGATGTATTTTGTAGAAAAGTATATTAATTTTTAAGTTCCTTTTTGTCAGTCTATTTGGCTGTTTTATATAAAAACCCTGCTTTATCTTTAAGTTGAAGAAAACTTAGTTTAAAAACACTTTTCAATTTAATAAAAAACAGTCAAACATGAGAACAACGACTTTAGAGAATGAAAAAATAGAGCAATTTTTGTACTTAATTCCTTCTTTCCCAAAATCTATAGATAGTCCTTTCTTTGAAGAAGACAAAGAGAAAATCTTTATGGCTCTTCACGAAAAAGAATTAAAAGAAATATGTGGAATAAATAAAGAAGATATTACAAGTGCTGATCACATTCTTAAAAAATTGACTGAGATTGCAAAGGAGTTGATGTCCAAAAACACAAATTTAGATGATTCTTTTAAAAAATATTTAGATATAGAGCAAGAAATTGAAAGCTCATTTTTAGGGAATCACTATATATATGTAAAACAGCGAGCATTGTCTGTTAAAGCACTGTATTATTATAAAATTGATAATTTTAACAAAGCAATAGTTTTTACAATAGAATGTAATGCTCTAATCGAATATTTATTAAATCAGGGTATGTACACTTTAAGTACAAGATGTTTTGAACAAAATAAAAACATATCAAGGGTATATTTTAAAAGTAATCAAATAGAATTAGGGAATAAAACTGCCAATAGTTTACTGTGTTACTTGTTTAAAGGAGAACATAAAGAAGGTTTGTTTGGAAGCATTTATAATAACAATTTCTACTGGAGTAAAAACTCGGATCTAAGAGAGTTTTTTGCTTATGAAGCCTTTACAAATGTTGCAGAAAATATCGTTAGGTCTAATTTGAATAATCATTTGGATTTTTTTCCCAATGAATGGTATATAGATTTGAATTTCGAAATAGAAACTCCTGAGAGACAACTAATACACAATTGGATTTCTGTAAATAAGCACTTAAAAAAGGGCAATTACGAAGAATACTTTGATTCGTTAACGTGCTTTTTTCAACAACCCTACAATAAACATTATGATATTCTAAAAATATTCTTGCTGATCGATTTAACCAAACTTATAATGAAGCTAAATGTTGAAAATAAGGAATTGATTACGGAAAAAATAAGTGATTTTTTTAATCATAAAATAATAGGTAACAAAAGTCTATATAATATTTGGATGGCGAATCAGTCTATGTATGATCAAGCCAGATTTTTATTTTAGAAAAGATATTTCTAAAACATTTATAAGATAAAAACAGCTTTGTCAGTTTTAAAGTATAATCTGGCAAATTTATACAAAAAAGTAGTTTTACTTTTACATTATAGAAAAGAAAATGTTATGGAAGACAAAAAACAACAAGTTATACAAAAGGTTATTTCAAAAGCGTGGGAAGATGTCAAATTTAGAAAAGAACTATTGATAAATCCTATAGAAGTAATCGAAAAATTAACAGGTGTTAAGGTGGTTTTGCCGGAAGGAAAAGAGTTGGTTGTTGTTGACCAAACCGATAAATCTAAAATATATGTAAATCTGCCTTCAGAACCTGAAATAGATAATCTGGAACTTACAGAAGATCAACTTGAAGCAATTGCGGGAGGTGAGCAAATGATGTGGAAGAATTTAACAGACTCTTTATTTTCGTCACTGAAAAATTGTATCAGGTTGTAAAGAATGCATTTTTTGAAAGATCATGCTGAATGTGATTTTTTAAAATTGATAAACCTAAAAGAATATATAAGTATAAACATTAAAATTAAATATAAACATTAAAACTTTTAAAATTATGAGTACTAAAATTGTATTAACAGACGAGTCAAAAGTAAAAATGAGAGAAGTTCTTCTTAAATCTCTTAATGATGCATCTTTTAAAGAAAGATTGTTAAAAAATCCTAGAGAAGCAGTAGCTGAACTAT
>Ga0194135_10000459_pt1 | contig 24036 bp, 28 predicted proteins | sample LitLau_LLRF_2013_FD_134024 | JGI IMG/M metagenome (GOLD analysis project Ga0194135, IMG submission 134024) | Freshwater sediment microbial communities in response to fracking from North America - Little Laurel Run_MetaG_LLRF_2013 (version 2) | ecosystem: Environmental > Aquatic > Freshwater >... | reverse complement strand
CCTTCGACTGAAGTGACTGTGGGAGCCACTGCCGAGGCAGCGCCATCTCTGGCGGCCAACGGGGGCTCCTTAACTCAAACAACGGAAAGAAAGGGGAAGAGAAGAGATCAGCCGAATAACACGCATGCCATGCGGCGACTCTTCCTTCTAACTCCTCACTCAACTTCGCTTCCAATCACGTGGGGTCTCTCGGCCGTATATATAGTCAGGGAAGTAACTTCAAATTCGGTCATCAGAGTCCTTCAGGTACACCCACTTCTACGACTCCGTGTTAAGTTTCCGAAGGTACTGGGAATAGTATTGCATTTTTAGGACTATTTGGAAGGATTTTGTGCATATTAAGTGTTTAGAAAGTTTTTTTGGGTCATAGGTTAGGCCTTGATTATAATGGTAGTGGTAGTGGTAATGTTGTGGTGGTGGTATATAATATATGGCTTTGTTCTGGCGTCCATTCGTTCATGAAATCATGAAAGTTGAACTCTCCTTGTGATGGATGATGAATACTTTATAGGATGAAGTGATGGACGACTAAAGGAATGATATTCAAACATAAACATACAAAAAGATTTGAATGTCTATGTTATTAAATTATTAGGAGTCGTCAGTTAACTCTTCAAAAGCAATTTATTCATCCAGTTTCGAATAACCTCTTCTTGGACTATTATAATGGCAGGCCCTCGTTTGTATAAAAGTTGCTTAGTGATCCTAAAAACATGGACTGCAGTATCGAATATCTGCAGAAGAAGCTTGAAGACTAGTAACAAAGCTAGGTTAGGTTATTTTAATCATAGTTTATCACATTAAAGTCAGATGCAGGATTATACTTAGGGTTTATATTTGTCAGGAACGGCAGAGGAATGTCTTCGACAGAAGGAGAGTACAATTCAGTGGAGGATAGCGAATGTCATCTTCTTGAAATAGATTCATACGGAGAGTTAAAAGATAATTTATGCCAGGGAGAAGGTACTACTACTGCTGTTGCTGCTACTGAAGGACTCGGATGTGGAAATGGCGATGGCGATGGCGACCCAGGGTGGTTGACGGAGGAAGAACACATTGGCGATGGAATGAAATGGGAAGACATAGACGATCATTTAAAGTACCTGCCACCAAGGGAAGAAGAAATTATGTCTGACTTCACATTTTACGCAGAACCAGCGGCATCTGAAGAAGAGACTATTTGTGGCTTCAGTCATTCGGATTTCTCTGAGAATGACGATTACTTATGTTTCTCCATGGATGATGGTCTTGGAGACTTTGACGATTCCAATAGAAGTATTGAGATATTTTTTGGAAATCTAACGAATTTCGGGACTTTTTATCAATCATTGGAACAAGAAGGGTTTAAGACTCCAAAAAGCATTACAGAGTTTGAATTAGAAGAGGCAGTAGAAGAAGCGGATCCAAAGACAACAGTCAATCCTGTTTTAGTGAAGAAACTTTGTTTGGTTGGACATCCGCTCACAAGTTTCAAAGGGTTGAATCGGTTTAAAAATCTTTCAGAAGCTTGGGTCACAAATTGCTCTATTAAGGTAATATGCATTGAATTAAATAAAATAATATATAAACAACAAGTTCTGAGTGAAGTTCTGCAACTACTTGGTTTATTTGTTGAAGGAATTGAAATGGAAAGATATCTCAGGACTGGAAATGCTACGTCGACTTTACTTGTTTGGGGGTCACATAATGAGCATTGAACCTCTTCGCTTTGACCGATTAAAAATCTTATGGCTTTCTGGGAATCAGCTGTCCTCGATGAGTGTAAGGAGTTGTGATCAGCTGATAGTAAGGCTTTATTTTATGTATACTTTGAAAAATTGGATTTCCTATGTTTTACAGTTTCTCCAGTACGGTTTACCTACGCTTACAGATCTAAATGTGGCTAGTAATCAAATCACATCGTTGGATAAATCAGACATGTTCAACTGCCCGTCATTACAGACATTGAACTTGGCTGGAAATCCGATCTCAAAGATTCAAGATATATACTGCCTGACGTCATTACCGTCGTTGAGGACTCTGTCCCTTTACGATCACGTGTATGGCCACTGTCCAGTTAATCTTTTGTGTGAATGCAGAGCAATGTGCATCAAAACGCTGAGGAACATTACCAACCTTAGTGGAGAGGAGATCACCGATTGTAAACGACGAGATATAGAGGTTTCTATTAAACATTATAAAGACACATGATAATAGATCGCCATTATTTTGAGCTATTTCTTCTGTTCACAGGCTTACATATCTCAGCGGTGTTTGTATTACTTTGCAAACTTGGCAGTCGATGCAAATCGACATTGTGAAGCTCGGTATGCAGCAACCAAAAGCCTTCATGACAATATTACAATACTAGGTCAAAGGATTTCGACATTGTATGTCCTTAGTATGAGGGTAAGGAAAAATGCAGTGATTCCTTTCCAAGCAACGACTGTATGAAGCTAATTACTGAATTGGATTGATTTCAGTGTCTCCAGGCAGATCATTTTATCGCCCCGCTTCCTTCGTTTGCACAGCTAAGAAAGCGGTTGCTCGTGGAGGCTAATGTCATTAATAGCAGAATACGAAGTTTACGATTTTGGACGAGAAAGGCGATACTCCGTAGTTCAACAATGATGACCATAAGTTTATGGGAACAAAAGGTCCTATCAAGACAGACATAAACTTGTTATGACCTATGAACCCACGACTAATCAAACCATTTTTGCATTTGACCAGGTAGAAGAGTGGCTGAAATGGCTGGAATTCACAACTTGTGGGGCTTTTGTTGGTTCTGTTGCTTCTTCAGTTACAGATCCAGAAGGTGTTCTAGACAAGGACAATGTCAGAGGGGCAATGCATCAAATAATAAGTTCTATGTCGTGTGCTGGACCGTGAGAACTCTTTAACAAAAAATTATCAAAATTAAAGCAAACTATAAATGTAGTATTCGGTATAAAAAACGAACCAAACATTGTTAACCCTCATATTCAGATGGCCAGATGCATTTTCTGTGAAAGTGGAGTCGATTGTGGTACTTCAAGATACAACTGCAGAACGAGGAATGGGCAAAACGCACGAAGACCACTTTGCCCGCTTGAATGAACCAAAATTTATACCTCCTCCTCCCGAAGACCTCCCACCTGGAACTCCAGATGGTTCATTTCCTTTTTATGGTCCACCTTCCACGCAGCAATTCAGAATTGTAGATACATACATCGATCCAGACTACAAACACCCGCCTCCTTGGTACCCTTATCCTGATTCAGTTCCAGGATTACCAGAGAGGTCTCAGCCTCTGTTGCTTTATCTTATAAGTAAATCTCGGAAGATAAAACACGACCCGCTAGCCTATTTTAATAAGATTGTAAACGGATCTTCTGAAAATTACAAGGTAAGAGACTTCCTACTTTGCTACAAATTTGGAAATTTATATATTTCTGATAACCATATTTTATTCATTCAGGTAATTCAGAAAGCAATAAACAATTTAACTATTTTTGCTTTTTTCTAGGACATAAGATTGACAGATTGTATTTGGGCTGCAGTAGACATGAAAATGTTGTATTACCTAAACGCACCTGAATCCTCTTCTAGCTCTGACAATGACAGTGACAATGATGATGAGAGGTATCCAATAGAACCTTGTCCAGAAAACTCATCTTGTGTAATTTTTGTCATGAAAGTTTTAAAAGAATGTCTTAAAGTCGTTGATCAGCCTAAGAAAGAGTATGCAAAGGTATTTCAAATCAAATAACAAAGTATTCACCAACCTTATATTATTTATGTATGGTACTCTGTGTTAACTAATTTAATTTATTTCTAGCACGCAGACGACTGTTCAATTTATGAATTGACCAGGCCGTATAGTTACACTCCAGCGTATTTAGTTTATCTATCATTCACTAAAAACGAAAAGGGTGAAATGTGGTTTGAAGGAATGAAAGAGGACAAAACTGTTTCTGAAAAAACGGAGGCTCTCCTACAAGAAATACTCATGAAGGTCGAGGATACTGAAATTGACATCAAAGCTCACCTTGAGTCACCTTATTACCTGTACCAAACTCATAATGGAGTGAAAGCAGACTTGAATTCAATCGCATCACTAATTTCAAACGCGACAAAACCGTGAGATAGTTATGAAGAATTTTAATCCTCGACTTGCATGTAAATTGACTAAATTAACTCTTTTATAATGATACAGAGACCCAAGACGTCCACATCTTCTCATCTTACCAAAAATAATTGATCTGTGCAATGTAGTATCATTTTTGGGGGTTCACACTTGTCACACGATAACTTCTTTAGATGTGTCGAACAACCATCTCAATCTTTGTGTAGTGTTGACAGGAATGCTCAATCTGAAGAAACTCAACCTTTCTCACAATAATATTTCAACTTTGTCCAACCTGACTAAAATGCCTAAACTGAGGGAATTGAGAATTGGATGGAATAATTTGCGATATTTTGCTGCTAGCTTAGTGAGTCTTCGTTGGGCTTGCAGAAGTTTAACTGCTCTAGAAATCCTACCTAATCCTTTCCAGGTACTAAAAACTAAAAAAAGCTAAAACCAGGAGCTAAAAGCTGAAAAGTAATATTGTGACAATTGTGTAACTATTGTTTATGTCAGGATGTGAGGAATTTGGGCCACATTCCGATGTTAGCAAAACGCTATGTGCCAACCTTGTTATACGTTGATGTGTGGGAATCTCCATTTTCTGGTCCAGAAAACATTTCAATTTCAAAATCCGATGATCTAAAAGCAGAAGCTTTATTTACTGCAGAAGTAATGGGAGACAGTTGGGGTCAGTTTACAAATAAAGAAATGTGTTGTTTTTAGATTGCTACAAAAATAATTACGAATACATTTGATTTTCTCTAGTTCGAGACAGACTAATTCGATGGGATTTAAGAGGAAAATGTTTAATAAGTCTTGATGAATCCTTTTGTATCCCTCCAAAGCTGAAGCACGACATTAGTGCCGCTGACATTGACTTATCAGATAACTACTTGGACTCCTCAGGGATCAGGGCTAGTACGTTGATACAAAGCAAGTCATGGAGAACTTTAACAGTGAAGTTACAACTGCAAAATAATTGTTTGTCTAACCTGAGTTTTATGGGAGAACTTGGACATTGCACCTTTCCAAATCTGAAGATCTTAAATGCATCTAACAATCACATTTCTTGTATCAACTCGCTTCGGTTTTCTTGTCCTGGTTTGACTCATCTGAATTTGAGTGGAAATCCCTTACCATGCACTTTAGTCACTTTGAATCCCTTGAGAGTCATGAAGAACCTCGTCTCTTTTGACGCATCCCGAACACCTTTGTCGACTCATCGCAACTATGCGTTCTGGGTTCAGCAGAATACACCGACTGTCACAGTAAGGAGAAATCTTTCTTATGGAGCAATATTGTTCTATTTGTTGTCTTGTATTCCTTCCTGTGCAACAGATCCTTGATGGAACTCCAATATCAGAATGGAAAGTTGATGATGCCCTAATTACTTTGGGTAAAAAGGCTGGACCTTTTTAATTAGGGCAAGATAAGGAACAAACAAATAAACTAAAATGCACTTTTGAAACAGGAGGAACGTTAAGCATGGATTGGGTTGAAAGAAGTCTTGGAAGCTTGAGTTGGAAGAATTTGACATCTCTCTCTTTGCCTGATTGTAATTTAAAACGCATTGAACTTCCTCACGAGAGTTTGCCATTTTTGATGACCCTGGATGTGTCTGGGAATCAACTGTCGAGTTTAGCTGGATTAGGATCCCTACCTAAGTATGCGTATATTTTAATTTTACACTTGTTCAATCTACAAGTTCTACGAAAACTAACAATCCTGCTAAATTCTGAAGGCTTCGCGTTCTTACTGTGAATCATAACTCCATAAGTTCGTTGGGGGAACCATGTCCCAAGTGTTTTGGAAATTTTAGCAATGACTCTAACAAAGACAATAATAAGGCAATAGACAAGGGTAAATGTGCGACTGCTGGAAATTCTAAAACGACTAGAAAGTCAAGTAGCCACACGGTAACTCGGTGTTCATCTGCTCCCAGTACTTTTTCCAAGAACAAAGTTAAGTTGAGCGAAGTGAAAAAAAGTTGGAAGGAGTTGGGGAATGTGAATGCAAAAGATCCATGGGAAGATGACCATTGGCTCGGAGTCATTAATGACAATCCAAAGTTTCCAAACTTGGAAGTACTAGTTTTGTCGCACAATGGTTTATTACTAGCAAAATTAGATGGCCAAATTAGAAATTACGAATTTACTGAATACGAAGATGGTTTGTGGTATGATTAGGTTTGACTGGATTGAAAGACTTACATTTGCATGCCTTGCCCAACCTTCGCTCTGTTATACTAAGTTGTAATAGACTGAGTGGATTAGACGGACTCCAAGATATGGGAAACGTTAAAGCGATTGTTCTGGATAACAATAAAATCCACAATGTGCCCTATAACAGTCTGCTTGGATGCAAGTCTTTAAAATATCTTCATTTAGAACACAACCGCGTTGCCCACCTCCCTAGGTTGCCTCACTTGGCTAACTTGACTTCGCTGTTTCTTGCTTACAATAAAATACAGGTCTAGTAAAATAAAAAATTAAGAACTTCTCTAGATCATGTTGTAAGAGGTCTAAAATTTGTATTTTTTCAGAGCCTAACAGACATCAATTGCTTGGCAGCACTTCAAACCTGCGAGCTGACTCTATTTGGAAATCCGGCAGCTCAAAGAATGGACTATATCAAAACCGTTAAAGATACATTGCCACAGCTTATACGACTTGATGGGACTGACTTAATTCAATTGCAGCTGGTTGCGCCAGGAACAGAAGGAAGTGTTGACTATACTAAAGGGGACAAAACATCTGCTGAATTGGCACGAGAGTTAGACGAGCGAATGATTACAGCTAGCTCATCGATTAAAGTATTTGACGTGAAATAACTCGTCGGTCCTATTTTTTAATTCAAACTAGTCTGAATAAACATCGAGTAAAATTGTATTGCTGAATTTACGTCTAAAACTTACAGTTAAAATAGCGGACGAGGTCAAAAGGACGGGTCAAGGTTTGGAGTTGCGTGTAGGACAGTACACATGATCTGATTAGGCCAGCTTTTGAAACACAATTAGAGTAAACACAAAAAGTCTTAATTTTAAGGAAACTCGTAACCTTGATCAGTCCTTCCAGATACTAAGGTTTAAGAATTTTTCATAGGTCATCTGAATAGTAATTTCGTAATCACACTGACACTAAATGACTAAAGTACTGTAAAATTACAAATAAATGCACAGATATTTGATGAAGATTTGAGATCTGTAAAATCTGTAAGATCTAGAAGATCTGGGCTCAGAGAAGTTTCTATTTGAAGAATGCTTGACAAGCAAATGGTTTAGGCCGATAGATCTTCGACTTTCCTGTTCAAAAACAATAAGTTACAGAAAATTAAAACACGCCATCATTCTACCTGTAGACTATAGCAATTAATCTCTATGTAATTCTTTCAACTTCTTACCACGAGCTTTAGCACAATTATCCTTGAGGCTAATTGGAGTATTTATCACAAAATTTGAATCAAAGATCGGCGATCCAGAGGAGCCAGATTTAGTCACATCTTCAAAAAAATATTAAATAAGAATCAATCATAATTTTTAATTCGAGTAGTTAAAAAGTAAAACCATACCGTTATTTGTATTTCCATTATCACATAGAGGATTAGCCCAGTCAAAGATAGGATAAAAGTTTCGGAACACTTCTGGCTTCTTTTTTGGAGGATTCACATAAGAGATTTCTCCTTCAGGGTCATTTTCAGTACAACCAATGCAGTCGTCTTCAGTTTTAGGCTTTTTGTAAGGTCCATTGCTACCCGATTCACCTCTCTTCCGTTTTTCTCGACCTAAAGCCTCGATTTCTTGTTGATGGGCTATGAATAAATAATAGACAAATGTGAATAGGAATTAATTGAAGATCGAAGTTTCTATTATATTTATATTATTTTATCAACTCACCTTGAGCGCGTTTCAAGTAAGGTTTATGCGCAGTCCCCAATCGTTTGGTCAACTTACGGGGGTTCAGCAAATCATCTAGGTTGAAGCTCACATCACTATCACTATTATACAACTCAGGATTCGTCACAATATCTTCAATCTGCAATAAATAAAATTAAAATGCCAATACATTAAAAATTGAAATCCTGTTCCTGCAACAAAGCTGAAGAGTAAATTACTATGTATCATACCGAAACTACTGTTTCCTCCATAATTGCTTTCGTCGCTGACTTATGGTACCACGGTGTTCCAACATATCTACTGGAGTCATTTTTAGCAGGATCTTCATGTTCACTTCCAGAGATTCCTTCCCAAGTAACTAAAAGTAGATCGGCGAAATTAACGTCATCCCCCGAACTCCCATACAGATCGATGTCATTTCCCGAACTCTTCCCGAGATCGACGTCCATGATGTCTTCACTTTCCTCTCCAGGATTTCCACTGTCCACTGAAAAACGAAGGCTCCGGGGAATAGCGGACGAGGGAGCGCGGCCTCGAGAACGTTTCGCCTTGGACCTCGGCATGTTCACGACTGACGATAATTTGCGAATTCGAAAGGTTAAACTTCAATTTAAAAACCTTCAATTATGAAAATATTATTAGCTGGGGCTCTCAGACTTCCGTAAAAAATGAGTGTCCTCTGGAAAGGCCACAGACGAATGAATTGTGACAGCAGAAGGAACTCACAGAATTAGTTTGAATCTGTGTGGAGTCCAGTAACTCTGCAAAGAACTACTGCTGAACTGTCCGTGGCCCAACCATAGCCGGGTCTTTTAGTTCAGTGACTGCCAAAGTGTCAAAATAATAATAACTGAACCCGGAGAGTAGTTTCGCGCCACAACAAAAGAAGCGGAGTACTCTATGAGTCAGAAGTGATGGAGTCTCATCTGACCCCGTAAAATCTGACACGCTGTTGTGAGTTGTTGTTTTATGACATGACATGACATGACATGACAATTCATTAGTTGAAGAGAGGTTGAGAAATTACAAATTATTAATTAGAGACTTGCAAGAGCTTTGGTTAGAGAGTGACTTAAACTTTAGTACAGTTTATTGCCAGAATGATATGTACGTGAGGGTTATAACGACGAGCCTATATTATATGTGTATAAGTATGAACCTTCAATCATATTTTAATATATATATAGCGAAGTGGAAGGGTATGATAATGTTTTAAGCATTTAGCATGTGAACAAGGCTCGATGAATTTCAAATTAGCAGACTATTTAGTCATATATAACAGATATGTTGTACATTTGCATGTTACCATAAAGAACACTTGGATGAAGGATTCATTTTGCTGCCAACAGGACACTTAAATGCTTCAGAAAACTCGGGAATATTCATAAGCATTCCGTTAATTCTGCAAGTACAATGATAAAGATTTAGAGCTTTGTTTGTGAGTTTCAGAGACATTCTGATTCGAAAATGGATGAGGTGTACCTTTCCGGATGTGGCGTATGCTCATCCATCTCAAGCAAAAATATGTATCCCATGGGAGAAATGTTGGCACAGTAAGCCTGTACATATAGAGCAATTAAAGCGTTGCATACACAAAATGCTTTTAAAAGACTGTATTGTTTATAGCAATAATATTGCAGTCTTTACTTGTGCAACGGCCAAAAAGTATAACTGATCAAGGCTGAAATCAAGTCCAGGAAGTTTCACTTCACTTTTGGGAGAAGTAAATTGTCTTTCCATAATGTAGGCCTGCAGAGCAACTTGTAATCCAGCAATGTCTGCGAGATTCTCATTTTGAGTTAAGTTTCCATCCACCTGAAATCAGATTGTTTAACATTTAACTGACAGAAGCACTTTCACTACTTAATGAGTTGTGGCTTACCTGAAAGAAAACGCTTGTCTGGTGAAATGGCATAATTTTTCTAAAGTGTTCCGAGTACTGCTTAGCCACGCAAGTACTTTTCTCCTTGAGAAATCCTCTGCTCTCCCCTTCCAACCAGTCAATAAGTTTTCCATCAGCATCAAAGTCGCTACCTGAGGAAATAATAAGATATTGCTTAAACACTGACTCGGTATAAGAATTGTCTTATAGTGGCAAAGTGGTAATGATTATATAGTGCTCGCACCTGAACTGTCGAGAGAATGAAGAGCCTCATGGGCAATGGTAAGAGCAATCGTTGCATAGTTAATGTACCTCGGAGCCCCATGAACATAATGAGGAGGATTCAGAAAAGCTAGTGGAACTACCAAACTGTTAAACTGTTGAATGTAGAATGCATTCACCGTTGTAGGGAAAGTTACAAACGCCCATCTAAAGTAGACCAGAGTATATAACGATTAACAAAACCCTACGAAATGGATAATGGAATGAGAAACCCATTTTAAACTTTCTCACGTAGCTCGATCTTCATCTATCTTCTTCCAGTAGAGACGGTACAGTTGCTCTCGAAATATTTTGTAGACAAGTTTTACATTTGCATAGAAGTCTTTGGGGTTTATGCGAATCTGCAATGCACAAAACCTATAGATGAGATGGATGAGTTGGAAGTTCACGTTTGAAATTCAGGCACGTACGTTCTTCAGGCCATCATCAAGATAATTGTCTTCCAAGTAAAACGAAGGTCCAATGAAGTTTCCTTTTAACGACTCCACTTTCTTAATGGAATCTTCCCGACTCTGGGGATTTTGCCAGTGAGATTGATTTAAGTAACGAAGAAGGGATCTCTTTACATTCAGGAAAATTCCCTCTACCTGAAAATGGATTCTTTCGTCTTCTAGAATGATGCATGCTTTAACTTATTTATACAAACAATATTCTTCATACATCGTTCCTGATGGTGGATAGATAGTCTGGATCAAATGAACGCAAGTATAAGCTCGACAACTCCATTGCAAAAACAGATTTAGTAGAATGAACACAAAATTTCCATCTTGGCTCAGAGTTTTCTTTGGCTTTCTTTGGCACAATGTCGTTCAACATATCTTTCACGTACAGGACTAGCATTCCATTGAAAAGCAACCTGGAAATTTTTAAAGCACACATTGAATTTCTTTCCACTTTATCGTACTAAACTCAATTGACTATAGCAGCTCGCAATATCTCATATATATCAGATTTCTCATTATTTGCTTTCAAGTATATTTTACTCAAGTATTACAGTTCAACAGTTGCAAAGAAAAGTGTAACTCACTCTCTAACTACAAAGTTTTTATTTGAGTGTGTGTGTATGTACCTTTTGTTCGTGTGCTGAATAACTTGCGATAGTCTTCTCAAGTAATCCGGGTATGGAACGTAAATCTTAATGTTTTCCCAAGAAACAGGAAGGTCTTCTTCGATTGGTGAAGAGTTTCCGTGTGCTTTTTGACTTAAGAGACCCTTCAACAGAACTTTCCAATCTATTACGTTGAACCAGCGTTGAAGGTTTTCTATTGAAAACTCGTTGTAAACTTTATTTTGCTGCTTCCAGAATTTTCTACTTCTCTGACTTGGTTTTATCTGAGAAACAAATATGGCTGGATTATCATCAAGGTTGCTTTCATCAGTGGAAAAAAGAAATGTATATAACTAACATTTTCAATGCCTGCTGCGAGTACAGCAATATCATTGGCATCTGATGTTATTTGGTCTTCAGTTAAGTTAAGGCTTTTGCCTATTTGTTCAGTAATTGCTTTGAGCCTAGTAGCTCTCTTTGCGTCGACATTATCCTGTAGAGACACATAATCTCAAGCAATTAATCCTATGTGCTACTTCCTTTTAGAAGAGCAGGCTCATTAAAATAAACGAGAATAATGCTTGTAAGGTAGAAACAAAATACCCGAATCACAGAATACACAATCTGTCTGTCCACCACAATTCCATGTGAGCTTTCACTCGAGTTTCTAATGTTAGAATGGTCTGTATTAACCACAAAAGACTCAGGTGAACCATCAGTGAGATCGTAAACAAGTTTGTCAGTCTGAAAGAGGAAATGAACCATGTGGAATTGTTTAATTCATATATAATGTGTGTTTGGAATTTGCTATTCAGCGTGAGCTGGGAGAAAGGTATTACTATAAGTAAATGTTACTCACTGTAAGCACATCATCTTGTCTGCTGAAAGGATGAACGAGATTTGGCACAAGACTAGTTGGCCTAGGAAGTTCGACAACCAAAGCGTACTTTGTCTTATCTCGTGGATCAATGTCTAAAGTGAAGTCAAAAAGAGGGGCTGCATTGAGTCGGAGAAAGTCCAAAATCACATTAGTCAAGTCAAACTCTTCATCTTTCCAGTTTGAAGGTGACTTGTATCCTCCCACAGACTTTGCCAAGTCGAGCACTAAAAGGGAAATAGAAACCTTACCGAGTGTCATATTGAATTTAAATAAAAAGAGATATTTTTGATGGGTGTCTGCTTTCTCTCTCTACATGAAACACTTACTAATGTACGTCTCATCTGGAGCTGAGAAGTTGAGACAACTTTCATAAAAAGCTCTAGGGGATCGGTACGAGAAAGCTCCATTTGCAGTGTCGTTCTTCGTTTCCTTCACGAGTAGTTCTGTAAAGGAAACTTTGTCATTTACTCTCCCACAGAAAGAGTTGGTAAAAGTAGGAAGCAAATATATACAGAGCGTATGGATAGAGGAAGGAAGGCGTAAACTACTTTTCAAATGGAGGTCAATTCGGTCGCGAATCTGATTGATATTGGCAGCAGAGTATAATTCCTCATCAGAAATGGGATTTTCGACTTGCCACTTAGAACAAGCGAAGGAGTAAAAGTCTTGACAAGGATCTTGACGAAAGTCTCCACTGTGAACGGATCGATACGAAACATCCACACATTCAATTGAATCACAAATCCCTGTAAATCCTCCTCTCCCGTTTTTTATTTCCTGCACAAAAGAACAAAAGTTCCGAGTTCCGAGCCGATTATGAACACAAGAACAGAAGGCGGACATATAATCATTAATATGAATGATTGATAGGTAATCTCTAAACTAATGCAGCTGCAAAAGACACTGCTCTCGCTCTGTTCTCCGTTCATATGTATGGATGGATGCAAGATGAATTAAACATGATACTATATTATATACAGCAATGATTGAAAAGGAAAAGAGACACACACACGAAGACACATACCGGTATGAGTAGGGATGACAATGGGCCGGACACGAGTAGATAAACAAGAAGACCAAAGCTCAAAACAGATAGAAAGATGACCAAAACTGAGAGGTGTCTTTCGCGTTGGCTACACTTCTGTCTCCCCCCACTACTCCCACTGTTGACAGCTCCACCCCCAGTAGAATTGTTTAAAGAAGCCTGCCCAACAGCAGATCCGTCTAAAACAACGATTGATGACTTTTTATTATTCTGAGAATTATTCTCCTCCCACCTGCCTCTCTCAAGATTCATATTACACTTTGGACTTTCTCCCTACACTCGAGGAAATGAGAGTTGTGTGTTTATAAATACACATATATTATTATCCACTCTCCCTCTACCCTCACATGTCTTTCACGGAGGAATTGGAACGTGGAAAGCTCAACCTTCCGTAGGAGCAACCAAAGAGAGACTCAAGTGAATTCGGAGAAAGTCTGGTACACTTCATATTATTATCGTGGCTCAGAGAAAGTATATATCGTACTATGTAGGAGTATTCTTGTGATTTGTTAGAAGTCACACTACAGTACAGTTGTTGTGTAGAGAAGAAATGTAGGTTGAGTAGTTGAATAGATGGTAGTGGGGGTATTTGAGTGTGTAGGGAACAAATGAAGTCGTCATGGATTACAGATGGATAAGAAGAATAGCCCATTAGGGCTATTTCTTTTATGGTTTACCACACACTCAGTCCGATACTAACAAACCGAGTGAAAGCATTCAGTCAGCAGTTTGGGACGGAGAAAGTTGGTGTGGTGTGCTTTCCCACTCGGAACTACTTTCTCTCTGGACTCTGCGCTCTACGAATTCGATCGGTTGTCTCATCGCGAGTGCATTCATTTAGTCACACACGGTGCATTGTTTTATTATGCTCAAACCTCCAGCACAAACTTACAGAATTACTAATGAATTCTTTATGCTTTCTCCAGGAATATTTACAAGTCGAACACTCTCATGAAAGTGAAGTTTGAAGGTTATATATTTGCTACTTGATGTACTTAAACTTTGTAGTTCTTGCAGCGTCCTGGATTCTACACGTCAAGTAGTAGTCTCAAGTCAATGCGAATGATTTAAATGCATACACTCGTTTATGTAAATGATCAAGAGGGGAATTTGCATGTGTGGGGTGCATTAATTATTCACAGGTGAAAGGGAAACAGAGTGTAAAGACTATAAACCAAGAAGCTTCATGCATATTCTCTGTAAAGGTTATTCTTGCGAATCTTATGGACTACTATGCATACATGTTTAGTTTTGTTTGTGTAAGTTGCAGGCGCAATATTCTCATAATTATTATTTTGTACGTGATGGAATATAAGTTTGGAATCAACTTTCTCCTTGCCTTCGTAGTTTGGAAAGTTTCTGTTGTGAAGTAGGTACATGTTTTCTATGTACTTGTGTCGATCTAATTTCCGTGAAATTGCCTGAAGCAATAATGAGTTTGATCCAAGCTATATTGCTCAAATCAGGTTTCCACATAGCTTCGTTCCGACATACATTCTTAATTTAGGAGCCAGCCATAATAATTTTAACCCATCTATGTGTGTGCGTGCCTTGACTGTGGAGCTATATGTCCCAAGAATTGCTGGGATTTACTGGTTCGCTGTAATAGTTGTTGTTGACTTCTCTTGTTCAATTTCACAGAGATGACTGTACGGAACTTGTAAACATCATTTTGTTTACGAAGCTATATATACATGAGCACAGAGGAGCAATATTCTGGTAGGCAATAATGATAGAGCTTTGTGTGTACTCAGTGGTGGATAGGATTAGAAGATCATGAGATTTATACTTTCCACGACTCTCTGTAAACATAAAGCTGAGCTTATATATTACAGTTTACGTGTTGGAATGAAAAGGTGAAATTACTGACGCAGAGCACATTGACAATGACTCTCCAATAAAAAGACAGACTTGAAAAATGCTCCTGGTAATTGTGGAAAAGACATTACACGCGGGTCTTATTGGTCAATAAAAGACTTCTTGGCCTTCCCTTGTCTTCTTCATATAGATGCTGCTTGTGTGTGTGAGAGAGAAGCAAATAATAAAATCTCGTAGCTAGAATGATTATGACTTCAGTCGTAATTTGAAAAGATTTCCTCTGAGATTTTTATTTGTAGTTTGTGGAGATGAAAACAAAGACACACTCACACTCAACGCTGAAGCAACGTAAAGAATGGAACACAAAAAGAGATGAATTTGAGAGATAGAAAACAGTCCCTTCTGCAAATCGGTATGCTTGCAAGATGAAGTACAATTAAATTTTGTTAATTTATTTTCCAAATCATCAGTCCCAATTGAATGTCTATATTTATATAATAAAGTAATAATTGACCTTTTCTTGTTTTTAAATTCCCATTTGTTGATGACAAATCGTTATAAATCAATATAGTAAAATGTTATTAATAAATCACAATGGTAGATTATATTTATATTACATAGTTCATGGAATAAATATAGACAGCACACTATATAGAGGAATATGCATACATGTAGTACAATTGTTTTCTAAACTGGTTTTTACGATTAACAAATGTGTTTGATTATACGGTGGTAATTAATTCCTTGTTAATCAATTGTCCCTGTATGCAATTCACAGAATTTTAATATTTCCATATGATCATTTATAGATATTGATCATTTTAATTTTTAAAGATATCAGATGTCTTCTTGCGGAAAATCCAATGCTTAGAATCAAAAATATCAGTTTCCGTACTAAACAATTTGAAGGAGAGATGATCAAGAGTATAATTTGGTTTTAGAAGTTGTGTGAGTAACATCATTTTTATACAAAATAATAATAAAGTATCGTTCGATACTCGTACAATTAATAATTGTTGACAGTATAGTTTAGAGAAAGAGAGAATGATACTGTATAGTAGTACATATAAGTTGTGTCTGCATGTACCCAAAAAGCTTCATTCTTCCGCTTTGAAACAGTTTTGGATAAATTTACATCAATTTATGAAGTACCAGCTTGGGATAAAGATAGTTTTTCGTACGTAGACTACATACAAACTCATATTATACAGTTGCGTTGTTTTCTACTGATGGGTCTTTGGGGGATACTTATTATGCTAATAATCATGTTGAATTGTATTTCCCATTCTTCCCATACAAACCTATAGAGTTCTCTAATTACTTTTACAATACATTTTTGGTCACGTTCATTCCTCGAATAAATTCAATTTATAATACATTTAAATATATATGATTCTGAATACTACATGATATATATATATATATATATATATGTGTATATAGGTGATCACGCTTGCAGGATTCTCAGAGTTAATCTGATTAATTAAACCTTAAAGTGCTTTCTACCTCAAAAGACTCGCAGGATATTTCTTGAATTCCATAAATGAAGATACTTTTACGGAGTGGTTCAGAGAAAGAGAGGAAAACCTTTTTTAGTAGTTTCAATTAAAGTTTTAACACGGGGAAAAACAAGTTGATTACTTCAACTATCTAAACATGTATCACTTTAAGTATTTGAAATATTAGTCTATAATCAAATAACATTCATTTCCACGTCTCTCCTAATTCATTTATCACATTGATGCTTTCTTAGACTCAAAGTATAATATCGAGTACACAGCACAGTTTTGTTTTGTTCTATAGTTGTATACGTTGAAGTAAATTGTTTTCTGTACGTACATTCATTCTTCGTGAAAGGAATTACAGGTAACATAAACAGTTTCTCAATTACTGCAGTGTAGCACTATGAGCCCAGCACGATGAAAGTTTAAAAGCAAAACCCCTTACAAAGAAAGACAAACCTAAAATAATTTTAGAATAAGTTCATAACAAATTGAACTGATCTTTGAAGAGGTTTTAATGTTCAGGAAATAAATAGAAAACGGACAATAATCGATTTTAGAGAATCTTTCGACTGTATAAACAATAAACGTAATTGAGATGTGTTGACATGCTTAACACAAACATATGATTATTTACATAAGGTGGTGAATTTTCATATATTAAGGTTTCAGCGTTTACGCCTTTTTCCGATCTTCATGAGCCTTCTTGACAATGGCGAGTTTAGAATGAGGATCTGAGACAGGAAGTCCAACGTAAGGAGGATCTTTAGTTCCATGGAGCATGAGTACCCACTCCTTAATCCATCCAGCCTGTGGCTTTTCTCCGTTGAATTGAATCTGTGAAGGAGTAATCAAATATTCTCAGAAATCGTACTCAACAGCTTTTTATACTAGGAAAGTACTATTCGTGAGAAATTGTTGAAAACTCCTCATCATCACGTTATGATTTCACAAGAAACCATTATTAACTAACCTCGAGTGTCCATGTTCCTCTTGGGTTTTCGCCCCACGTGTGCGTGGTCATGAAGGGCCATTTTACAAATCCATCGTGTCTATCATCGTCATTTGGTCTCCGACTCAATACCATCGATCTGAAAATCCAAAAACATGAAATTATTCACTACACATGTAATATTATCCGGTGATACTCAGCGGTTTTCCAAAAATATATGCTGACTACGCCCACAGACTTGAGAGAAGCGAAAGTGTATAGAAATAATATGCATACTATGGAGTATATTAAATAGGATCATCATTATCGAATAACAACGATAGTATTATCCAACAAACTTATAGAACGAACGAAGCTATACAACATAGTTTATCAAATAGGCAGGACTAGAGTGAAAGGTCAAACATTGTGTGTACCTCGTTCCCATCGGAGAATTCATGAACATGACTATGTCTCCTCGTCTCGTAGAATTCAACGTAATGACAGCTTGAACATGTTCCAAGTAGTTCACTTCTGTCTCAGTTCCTTGGCATGCGTTGGTTTCCAATTTCAGAATCAAAGAGCCTCGGGAAGGAATTTTACTGGTGAAAGAACATGGGCACATATAAATGTTATATACATACAGACATACAGCTTATCCAACATTAGAAAGCTTCGATTCTTAGAAACCCCTTCTACACTAAGCCCACTTATTAGTGGTAACGAATCTCATCCGGCTACATGAGTTTGGATATGATTTTGTGGTTGCGTGAGACTTACTGAGGGATCTTCATACTTGCTCCATCACAATGATACCGTGCTGGAACTGTTTTCCATTCCTTCGACAAAGCCACCATCGCCCCAGCATCGAGGACACCAAAACCAAAGAGATGGTTGAATTCCAAGCCCACTCCATTCATCGTCCAGTGAAAGCGGCCCTTAGCATCGAATAGGGAGTTTCTCTTTGAGGTCAACACGGTAAGATGCTGAATATCTCTCCAGGTGAGTTTTGGACTGGCGCAGCAAATAATAACAACACAGACAAGAGTTATAGATCATCTTACTTTCTAAAGATACAGAGCTGAATAATGTATGTATGTACAACAGATGAGAATGAGTCTCACTTTGCCTCCAATGCTAATGCAAATACGCCCGCAGCCTCAGGTGCAGCAGCAGACGTCCCTGAATGACTTTTTGTACATTTTCCATACAAGTCTGTAGTTGCCTGTGAGTGATTGATTAAAAGAAAGTAATGAGAGACCTTCGGATATATTTATATGGACATGGCTCATCTCCGAAGAGAGAGAGAGAGAGAGAGAGTAGGTGAACTAATGAAGAAATCAATTGATTGGATTCTTACAACTCCGGTGTTAGGATCTTTCGCTCCGTTGCTAAAGGTGGAAGCCAAGGTTGAAGAGCACGACTCGTCGTAATGGGCATTCTGGCCATCGTTAATTGCAGAATTAATTGAAACAGTCCACATGGAAGCAGCGTAGCCGTCACAATTGCAATCGTCATCTTCACCTCCATCTCCACTGGCCCATACGTAAATGTTTCCCAAGCCATTTCTTCCCTGATAAACGCAAATGAGAATTAAGTTGAGATGAAAGCTAATTTCCTTTCTAGGCTTTCTCTTCCTCTAAAACCCATGTAATTAGTAGTAGTCGTGATATTATACACGAGAAAGGAATTCGTTCAAACGAATGAGCATATAATCTCATTTCAATGGAGGCGGAATAGATTATCAGATGCTTACTTCATTAACACCTTTTACAATGGCCCTCATGGTGGCATTCCTGGGACCGTCGACTGTTTTTCCATCGTCAGTAGGACCCCATGAGGCGCTGTAAATGTCGATCAAGTTCGGCTCATGGCCCATCGAATTCGCTTCAATCAAGTCTGTCATGTACGGCTGGTCTAGCATCCGGATCCCTACAAAAATGAATCTCCATTATAGTAATGCCCCACATTTTTATCATTTTATCCGCATCCATTCACATCCTTTTTCTTATGACTTTTCTACACATGACACACAAATATATATATTTTCGACTTATATCTCTCCTTCTGTATATCATCCACCCATTCCACTTTTATACTGTGCATGCATGATCCTTTGACGCAATTCTGTTTTGATCGATGGGAAAAAGATCCTTCGAAATCAAACTGGGAAGGATATTTTACACCAATCGCATTATTACATCTCCATGAACAGTGGTGGCGAATATTTCAACGAAACCTGCACCGTGTTTACTCGTATACTTTCTCTCCATACGTATATGCTCTCCATCATTTTTTAGACATTATTCCGATTCACCCTTTCGTGGAAAATTCCACCCAAAAGTCATTTATCTGTCTTATCCATGAAGCTCATCATCTTTCGCCATAAAATGCAAAGATGAATATAAGAATACAAGAAAGAACAAGTGTTGACTCTAAAAATTGCTCCGAGTGTAGAGAACCACTTCATTGAGACTTTTAGTATTCCCTCGTTCAATCGAGAAAAGCAAATCACAAATCGCCAAGAAAGCAAAATCTCTTTCTCATTTATACATCTCAACTTGTTCTAGATCAGAGATTTATCTTCTCTTAGAGAAAGTGTGGTAACCAGATCTGACTACATGGAAAGTTTATGTATCTCTTGTGTATTGTATAGGGAAAGAACCTCATCTCTATACTCTCTCCGTATTTATAAGAAATTGCGTCTAATAAATATAGCTTGTGCATGTGTTTCTTTTGCTTTCTTCTAAGAAGTTCAACCCAAGATATACTTCTATATACAAAGAGTATACATAGACATGCAGTTTATGGAGCAACTACCCTATAGCTCTGATTTCATTAGAGTAACACGTAACACGATGTTACTTATGTTACTTCAACTGAGACTCTATTCCTTCTGAATTTCCCCGGAGGTCCATTTCGGAGAAATATTATCACCTCCGTGTATATTTAATTTCTCTCCATCTAGTTAATCTTACATGAAGACTAAACGCTCTAATATACTAAATGTATAAACTTTTACGAAAAACAATCCCTCTAGGACTCCCACACGCGCTCTGTAAGAAGACTTCTACTTTTACTTTAAGAAAGTGTGTGCGTGTAAAAGACTAAAACTAACGAGACCATGATTAGTTATGTTCTAGCTATTTACTTATCACGATGACTGTAGATTGTAGTAATTAAAGACATATCAGACTTGGGTGTATTTATCCATTATACTCCATGTGCTAGTTAGCGTCACAAGAACAACGATAAGAAAGACGAGCTTGGAACTTGAGATATCATGAGAACTTTCCTTAAGTCACGGCATACAGAAAGAAGGACGACGATAGTTCTAAGATGAAAGAAGGAAAGCTGGAAGAAAGAAAGATTAGTGGCCTGTGACGTACACACACGTAAAAGGCATGTGTAAGGTAGAAAGAAAGCTCTATGTATACACAGAGATAGGTATGCAGTCAGTCTTTGCCAAAAAGAACTTGTTGTTTGCCCACACATCTTTCACCTTATGTACAAGTCTTATCGCGTGTCTCAAGGCATATTCTTTCCATATGGAAGGAGGAACTTTTTAAAAGAAACCTTGGAACTCCTCCTCTTCATTTTCTCTTTCCTGACAAATGTGTACGATATACTAGGCTCTTTCATAATAAATTAGAACAAGGATAATTAAAACCCTGTAAATTTTCTGGGCAATTTATTCCTTACTGTATGAACAGAAAGAATGGTTAATGCACCATAAGCTTTGTTCATTAAGGAGCTGCTTAAAATCCTTGAAATGCAGTCTTCTTTCTCGTTCACAAGGATTCATAAGAGTAGTTTACACATAATTGGTGTCTTTTAAGCTCCTTGTAAAACCACAAGGAGAGATGGATTGGGAATTTTAAGACTCTTTTAGTTATTATATGGAAGATAGTGTCTTTATATCAAGAAGCTTTGGTTCAACAAGCTTTGGTTCAAGAAGCCCCATTCATATTCACACTATGTAAGAAATTCCTCGCTTAAACCCTAAGGGTCCCGTATGCCACAATCAGTTTCTTCCTGTCTACTTTTTAGTCCCTGCATATCTAGAAGTCTGCTAGAAAATTGTCTTCTTCGAATTGTCTTGTTGTAGTCTTTGAATAAAAGTATAAAATCCTTCAACAACCAAAACTAAATTTATATCGGAGCTCAAGCCGACAAAAGTTTCCATTTCAATTTAAAAGTTTATTGTGTCCTTGATGACGACAATAGCGGTACCATATTATAAAGAGATATCTAGAGACACATCACACACACATCTGTATGAGTTGGTACAGAGAAAACGCAGATAAGGTTTCGTACAGAAGTTTTCTCATCTACAAAAGAAAACTTTTTGATGGGTTTAAAGTAGAACTCCATTTAGTTGTCTCATATAAGCATCTCATTCTGATTCGTGTTGCGTAAGGCCGTCAATTTATATGAGAGAGAAACTTATGTGAGTTTAGGAAGGAAGGAAAGAGTGTGTAAGTAACTTTTACTGTATAAGTTGTGTGACACAAAATGCACTTTGGAAGGATGATAAGACTGAAGGAGCAACGTTGACGAGGACTCTCTCTATTTGAAGGTGTGTGTGAGTGAATATATAAAAAGTGGAAAGTGAATTCTTATAGAGTTCTTACCAGCAACTTTAGAGTCATAGGCAACTCCTACTCCACAAATGCCATTGTCTCTGGCAGCTGCCACTTCTCCGGCACATCTCGTTCCGTGGCTGGGGAAAATGATGAAAGCGTACTTTACAATTATTGTTAAATCCTTTAAAGCTCTCTTGGGTTGGCATTAAGGAGACGACGAGGCACATGTCATTGTCCTAGAAAGCTTTGTATAGCATTACACAATTCATGCTTAGAGCGACACAAAGGATGAGATAAATTGGTTCTTGAAACGAACGAACTACTTCAAACTTTCAAATGTTAAAGTGAGGTTTATAATACTCGTTTCGAATCTGCATTAGATATGAGAGCACGGACAGCATGACTTTTCTTCAAGAAAAGGATTTATCCTTAAGGGATACACGTAAAACGAGCAGTCGTTTAGATATTTTACAGAATTCGTTAGGTAAATGGGCTGCATAAAGTGGTTTAGTGTGTGTGTGTGTGTGTGCATACTACTTCACCATCAAAATGACAAGGGAAACCTTTGTTCTACATAAGAACAGGAGTGACAGGACAATGAAATTGGAAAGCTAGGATTGACTGCCACATAATTTTACATGTGGAGTCTGGGATGCCACATAATATAAGACCCTGCATACGAAAGGAATATACAGTACATCATGGGAGAAAGGTTTCGTGTCGTGTAGTTCGGATAAAGTGGACCGATAATGTCCTAAAGACCGTATCGCACACACTTGCAATAATGATGAATATAATGCCACAAACCATCTACGTGTATACTAACAAAACCACATCCACTTTATAGGGACAAATAATGCTCCCACTTTTGAATTATACACGGAGGACGAATTTCTCCTTGTATATTTATACACGTTGTCCTTGAAATGAGGACTTTCTTTGGAACGAGCATTGAACTGATGATGACGAATAACGAGTTTCTGAGCTATGATATTAAGTTTAGATTTCTTATTCATGTGTTGAACAACGTGATAGTGAATTCTAAAAGTGAAACATGAGGTTTGCTCTGTGTATACCTAGAAATGTAATAATAGTAACAAGTAACTTCAGAATACTTATGTATTCTTTTATAGAATTGTTTTTTGTGCAGAGTAATAAATGAGATGAGGACTAGATAACTAGATTTAAATCTCATAAGAAACGATTATATAACGCAAAAGGTTAGAGATAAGGATGCATGACGTTTCATATGCGAAGGTGGTAAATTAGTTTCATTTATCGGAGCATCTTTTTGTAAGCGTCTCAGGTTCTTATGCACGTGAGACATTTTTAGAGATTGTTTGTCATTAGTATGGTATGTGTGGGGCTCATGTAGAAAAAGGATTTTAATGAATTGCCTTTTCCTTGGATATTTGAGTTAGCACTAATGAATACGAACTAACGAGGAGGAAACGCGTGGCTTTCCTCGAGTCTGAGGATCGTACAAAAAAGAAAACTACTTTCTCCCTGAATACTAAAATAATGTTGATTTAACACTCAAATTATGGTGGAGCCATGTTAGTTAGCAAAGTAATTATTAGAAGACGAATCCAAATAATATCTGAAAATCATTAGACTGCATTGAACATGTAGAAACCTGTCATTAGTTTGAATCTTTAATGGAGAAACTCTAGAAGCAGAAATAACTAATGCGAAATGGGAATATGAATAGGGAATTGGTTCGTCAATCAGTTCGTCGTGATGGATAAACTTTCTTTTTCAAACTATCCATGGTTGGTATCTACTCAGAAGTCATACACATAACATTTTCTGTTCATTCGCTGCGAAGAAGAAAATTCAGCAGTTCTACTTCCGAAATAATGACAGAACGTGGATATATAATTTCTACAAAACTTTTCTGTCTTCCTTTATGAAATCTTCAACAGACACCCACGCTGTAGCTACTTAAGTGTAGTTGACTAGAGATCGAAGTGGAGATAGAAGTTTCCTGGTATTCTGATCGAGATTGTATGCTTATACATTTAGAAAATAGAATACAACATATGTTGAACAACAGATCAATTAATGTTATTATGTCTGT
>Ga0194135_10000458_pt1 | contig 24046 bp, 21 predicted proteins | sample LitLau_LLRF_2013_FD_134024 | JGI IMG/M metagenome (GOLD analysis project Ga0194135, IMG submission 134024) | Freshwater sediment microbial communities in response to fracking from North America - Little Laurel Run_MetaG_LLRF_2013 (version 2) | ecosystem: Environmental > Aquatic > Freshwater >... | reverse complement strand
GGTGTCGGACTGTCCGGAGATCCTAAGTTTACTAATAATACGCCTTTCATTTATTCTTTGCTTTAGGCTTTAAGCTTTGGGCTTTAAGCATTTAATTTGTTTTTAAAAATTTCGTCAAAAGTATTGCTTGTAACTTTTTAGAAATATGATCAATATTATTTTTTATTGATGTTCTAATCTATAAAAAAGATGCTGTTTTAAAATTGGTATTAATCGACATCAGATATTTTTTTGGAGTTGTGGAAAATTTTTTCCTGAATCCCGCAATAAAGTGACTTCCGGTGCTGTAACCTATTTTTAAGCCCACTTCATTTACATTGTAAGAACCGCTCTCAAGGAGTTTTCTGGCGAAATCCATTTTGTAATCAAACAGAAAACCATAAACAGTATCACCATAAATTTGTTTGAAACCTATTTTTAGTTTTTTCATATTTAGACCAATTTCATCTGCCAATTCCTGTAAACCAGGTGGTTCAGCCATATTGGCGATGATGATTTCTTTGGCTTTTCTGATTTTCAAAACATGGTCTTGATCAATTAAAAACGGACAATGCTCCGTATTTGAATCCTCAGACCTGTTAAAATATAAACTCAGTAATTCGTATCCTTTTCCTTTGTAATAAAGATTTTTCAGTGACGGATGAAGGTTATAATGAAACAACTGACTCAAAACAATTGCCATCGACGGACTAATATTTCCTTCGTTATAGTACTTTTTATCCTTATTATCAGGACTTAAAAAAGTAATATAATCTGCTTCAACAGAAAATAACAAGTGAAATTTCTTAATCGAAACAATAACAGAAATCACCCACGAATTTGGAGAAAGCTCTAAATCAAATGATGACTGCCTTTGCATATTGTACAAAAGCAAAGATTTTTCCTCTTTCAATTCTAAAGCATAACCCTGATTGAATAAAAAGTTGCTATTGCCTTTCAGTCCGAAATGAAACTGTATGAGGTCAGTACCTAGTTCTCGGTGTGCAAAAAATGGTTCTGAACTGTCGTTCTGAAAGCGGAAAAGGGTAAATTCGTCTTCAATTTTTATTTCTTCCTCCATTTTTTTGATATAATAAATAATTGACTTTTCAAGATTATTTTTTTGGTTGTTATTGTCTATTTGTTCCTAAGACTGCAGCAATTTGAATGTTTATTTTATTAGAAAGCTTGCTTTTAACCAGACTTGGTATTTCAATATTAAAATCACTGGCATTTACACTAAAATCAGATAAAATACTAACTCCTGATATTGATTTGCTTATTCTTGCTGTGGTACTTATATCTTTAGATTTTCCGTGAAGTTCTAATTTACCTCTAATGATAAAATCCTTAGGATTTACAGTTAGGCTGCTAAGATCAAATCCTTCTATTTTACCTTTAAAGGTTGCTTTTGGATAGAGGTCACTTTCAATATAATTTTCATTGAAATGTTCTTCCATTAAAGCGACTTTAAATCTAAATCCTTTCATTAAGGCTAAACTTGCAATTTCACCTGTTGCAGGATTCAGGACAAAAGTAACATTAGTATTTGTGGCCTTGACTTCTTCAAATGAAGGAACAGATGCTTCAAAAATAATTTTTCCTGATTTACTGATTATTTTTTCTTGTGAAAGACCAATAGAGCAGACATATAGCATTGTAATGAGTATGGTTTTTTTCATGTTTTTTTGGCTTTACATTGTTTTTAGTTAATAAAACTCTTTTTGTTTTGCTCATTTTTTAAAACTGCAATAATCTGAACTTTGACTCTATCATCAAGTTTATATTTAATAAGCGATGGAATTGGGATGCTAAAATCGCTGGCATTTACAGCGAAATCAGAAATAATAGTAATTCTGGAACCCGTTTTAGTAATTTTCGCAGCAGCTTTGATATCTTTAGATTTACCGTGAAGTTCTAATTTTCCTTTTATTAAATAATCTTTATAATCTTCTGTTAAATCATTAGTGTCAAATCTTTCTATTTGCCCTCTAAAAATAGCTTTTGGGTATTTATCGGTTTCCATGTAATTTTCGTTAAAATGTTCTTCCATAAGGGGCATTTCAAACTGAAATCCTTTCATTAATGCTAAGCTTGCAATTTCACCTGTTAGCGGATTTAAAACAAAAGTAACATTACTATTGGTCCCCATAACAGCCTGAAAAGACGGGACCGAAGCTTCAAATGTGATTGTGGATGATTTAGTTAAGATTTTTTCCTGTGAAAAACCAAGAAATGAAACTAATATCAGGGGTATTAGTATGATTTTTTTCATGTTTTTAGGATGGATTATTGTTCTAATAATCCATCCTGTTGCCATTTTTTAATGACATCTATTGTAGTTTGAGGCAACCTAGGTCCACCTTGCGGCATTAATAAACTATTTCCATTTTCTAGAGAAATTCTGGTAAGCAATCCACGATTTAAAACCGCATTCTTCACCTGATCATAAGTAACTAATGACATAGGAGCTCCATTTTTAGGAATTGCGGCATGACATACAACACAGTTATTATCAACAATGGATTTCACATTCTCATTGTATGTTGCCAAGCCAGTAATTGGTGTTGTGTCAATTAAAGTACTTGGATTATCATTGGTACAACTCACAAGTATTGAGGCTAATGATGAGACTGCGAAAAAAGTTTTTAAGGTCATAGGATTGGTTTTTAGTTTGTAAAGAATAAAATGATTTTGATAATCATAGAGCATTTGAAAAGCATATACGTTGAAATCAATCATACAGATTTGGCAAGAGGCATATTTGATAGTTTAAATCCAATAGGAATTTTTTAACGTAGATATTTCCAAATAATAAAAACCAGCCATGAAAAAAAAAATACTTATTACAACTTCACTTTTCCTGTTAATTGGAATTTCAGTTTACCTCTACAGCTACAAAGGGCATAGGGACGTTGAATCAGAAACTGCAGATTATGTTGTGACTGCTTACGGACTCGAAAAAGAATTTGCTTTGAATGATAGCCTGGCGTACATTAAATATCAGGACAAAACAATTGAATTAACCGCACAAGTAACCAATATCGATACATCTAGTAATGGAATTGTTATTGGTGAAAAAATATTTGCAACATTCAAAGACCCTTTACCCAAAGATATTGTAACTGGCAAAATGCTAAAAATCAAAGGACGTTTTTTAGGATATGATGAGCTCTTACAAGAATTTAAAATAGACCAATCTTCAGTTGTACACTAAAACTAATAACAATTTAAAACTAACCACATGAAAAAGCTCATTGCATTATTGTTTTTATTCCCATCATTAATCTATTGTCAGGACGACTTATTGTCGGGAGTAGAAACGCCCATTACCAAAGAAAAAGTGACATCCGCATTTAAAGCCCTGAAGATTGTTAATCTCGAATCTACAAAACTGGCAGCAAAAAAAGATTTGTATTTTGTTGTTGCACACCGCTTTGGTTCTGTAAAAGATGGTTTTGAAGGCTTCTACGGACTAGATAATGCCAATACGCAAATAAAATTTATATACGGATTAACCAACGGACTTAACATAAGTGCCGCCAGGAGTGAATTTGCTTATGACTTTGCTACAAAATACATGCTATTGCCGCAAATAAAAGACGGGTTTCCTGTTACTATTGCAGGATTTAATAGTTTGTCTATTAACAATACTCTAAAAGAAAGTCTATACCCTAAACTTCAATTTAAAAACAGGCTTACGTATGTAGCGCAGCTATTAATTTCAAGGAAATTCTCTGAAAGGCTGTCTTTAGAAATAGTTCCGACATTTTTCCATGAAAATTTTGTTGAAGACCCAGAACAAAGTAATTCCCAATATGCCTTAGGTTTTGGAGGAAGATATAAATTTGCTAAACGCTGGTCATTAAATATTGACTATGCAGCGCACTTAAACAGAGCACCAAATTCTCTTTATAAAAACCCTTTATCCATTGGTTTTGATCTAGAAACCGGAGGACATGTTTTTCAAATGCATTTTGCTAGTTCTCAGGCAATTGATGAAGCCGGATATCTTGGAAGAACGACCGGAGACTGGACAAAAGGGGATGTTTTTTTCGGGTTTAATCTTGCCAGAGTCTTCTAAGTTTCCTTGCTTTTAGGTTATTTAAAACAATTCTAAACTGATGTTTTGACTCTTTTAAATAAAACCAACCCGAAAAAGCGTTCGTATATGACCTTGAAAATCTAAATCATTTTAAAAACCAGCTGTATGAAAATTAATAAATTTATTAAAAAAGGTCTTTGGACGGGATTGATTATTACGGTACTATTTTTTGCCATTCTTTTATTCCACCTTATCACTGCCAAGCCTGCTGTTTATGAAAGCCCCAATCTGCAAGTAAGTCGAATCGATTTTAAAACAGATATAGATTCTGTTCAGGCCAAACAAATATGTTCTGATTTAAGATCTATTAAGGGATTAACCTCAGATTCTATAATTGTTAAAAGAAATGTGGTGGTTTACTTCCATAACAATAAGATCACTAATTCTCAAAAAGTCTATAGTGAGCTAATGGCGAAAAGACATTATGACGCTCAACGTTATATTTTACCTGAAAATTTAGCAAACAAAGAAGTTTGTCCTGTAAATCAAAACAGTCTAAGCTATAAATTATCTCAAAAAATTAATCGATTTTTTAATTAACCTTTAATATTATTACGTATGAAAATTTATTCTAAAATTACACTAAGTGTATTACTTGTTACATCTGCAACTCTGACTTCCTGCAGTAATGATAATGAGTCCCCGGGACCTGTTGCAAAGGCATCTATTTATGAACGACTAGGCGGAACTAAAATGGTTGCAGATCCCGATAACTCAGGTCAAATGATCGAACAAGGGCGTTTGAGTTTCCGTAAAGTGGTAAATTCAACTATTGGATTAATTGTTGCTGACGTTCAATCGAATGCAGCAGGTAACCTACAAGCACATTTTGCCCCTGTATTGGCAGAAACAGGAACTACACAAGCTACTAATATTGCTAAATTATCAGACAATCTGACTGATTTCTTTTCGTTTAACACCGGGGGAACAAATGCAGTAAATACATACTCTGGTTTGAGTATGGTAAATGCACATAATCCTGCTACTAATCCTCGTATGGGAACAAAAGCAAATAGTGCGGATTATACAAAATTTGAAGGTTACGTGGGCGCTGCGGCCAATGCAAATGGTGTTGCTTCTAATACAGAACTTTATACTGATATTGTTGCTGTTTTAGAATCATTGAGAACTCCAATTGTTCAAAAATAATTTCTTCTCAAAAACGCTACCTTTCTGGGTAGCGTTTTTTATTTACAGTGCTATATTTTATTAAAAATATACTTGTTAATAAGTTTAAATTGAGTCGATTGTAATTTTTGTTGTGTTTCCCAATCCATACCGATATTTTTTCGGATCTCATTTAAGATAAAAAAAATGTTATTTACAATAAGTATATAACATATTATTGAATGCTTGAGATTATTATAAATGGTAAAAAATATTTAGAATTGTCAATTTGAATCAATTCATTTCACGCTATATATAGGGTTGTCCCAGCATTGTTTTTATAAATTAGTTAGTAATAATTTTATTGAACTTTTTAAGGAAAGTATTATATGGAAAACTTTAACATGTCCAAAACCACCACTTTTTACGCTTTAGGTTTAAGTTATAAAAAAGCAGATGCGACTATAAGAGGAAAGTTTAGTTTAGATGCTAAGGCCCAATCCGATTTATTAACGCAAGCCAAAACAGAAGGAATAGAATCATTACTCATTACTTCTACTTGTAACAGAACTGAAATATATGGTTTTGCCAATCATCCTTATGAGTTAATTAAATTGCTTTGTGAAAACAGTAATGGTTCTGTAGAAGAATTTCAAGAAGTTGCTTACATATACAAAAATCAAGAAGCTATCAACCATATGTTTCGGGTAGGAACAGGTTTAGACAGTCAAATTCTTGGTGATTTTGAAATCATCAGCCAAATTAAAATCGCCTTTAATAATAGTAAAATAAAAGGGTTAGTGAATACTTTTCTGGATCGCTTAGTAAGTTCAGTTATTCAGGCGAGTAAGAAAATCAAAACAGATACTGAAATTTCTTCTGGTGCAACATCGGTTTCGTTTGCATCGGTTCAATATATTATTCGAAATGTAGAAGATATTGGAAACAAAAATATTTTATTATTCGGAACAGGAAAAATAGGTAGAAATACCTGTGAGAATTTAGTAAAACACACCAAAAATGGTCATATTAGTCTTATAAACAGAACAAAGAATAAGGCTGAAGTGCTGGCAGGAAAACTAAATGTTATTGTAAAAGATTATGCCAATCTACAAGAAGAAATACAACAGGCTGATGTCCTGGTTGTAGCTACAGGAGCACAAAATCCAACTATCGATAAAACATCGCTGAATTTAAAGAAGCCCTTATTGATTTTGGATTTATCTATTCCAAGAAATGTAAACCAGGATGTAGAACAAATATCAGGAGTAACTTTAATTCATTTGGATTATTTGTCTAAAATTACAGATGACACGCTGGAAAGAAGAAAACAACATATTCCTGCTGCTGAAGCTATTATTGAAGACATGAAATTAGAATTGAATACCTGGGCAAATGGTAGAAAATATGCGCCAACTATTCATGCCTTAAAAGCTAAGCTAAATGATATTGTAGCGGGTGAATTGGCTTTTCAGAAAAAGAGAACAAGTAATTTTGATGAAAATCAGGTTGATTTAATTACTTCAAGAATTATTCAAAAAATAACAAATCATTTTGCAAGTCATTTGAAAAATGAAAATACTTGCGTAGATGCAAGTATTGAATTTATTGAAAAGGTATTTCAAATTGGAGAACTTGAGCAGAAATATACTCCTTCACCTGTTCAGGAGAAATTCAAAATTAATCTTTCGTAGGTATTTAAAATAGGGTTCTGTCAGCTCTGGAAATACCTTTTATCTTTGGAATTTTAAAACTAATAAAAATGAACACCAAAGCTTATAGCTATCCAAAATATATTATTATTTAGGCGGTGTTTTAAATTAGGATTTATATTTATCTTGATACGGAAGCAATAATGAAAATTATAGGGAGTGTTTGTGGATCATGCCACGATCTAGCTCGGGATTTATAAGTTTGCACCTTTCATTTCGTCAGAGATGAAGAAGAGAAAACGCAAAGTGGCGGGACGAGTTGAAGATTGGATGAAAAACCTACATCAAGGTAAAAGGTATTTGGTGTTATTTAAATAGAATAGTAGATAAATTAGGCAATACGTTTGATTTTCTTTTGATCAGAAAAAGAAGAGCGCTTAGTCTTTTCTAATTAAAGCAATTCGTAATAACTGCTGGTCAAGAGTGATTAACATTGATAAAATCGGTTCTAATACTGCAGCTATAAAAGTGTACGAGGAGCACTTTTTTTAGGAAATTAAAATCCGTTAGTGTAAATAACTCAATAATATTCTAAAGCAGGATCATCGTTTTATCAAATGCGCATACAAAATGGATAAGGCTTTACAAATTTTGAATCGGCCAGACGAAAATTGATTGGAATTGAAGTTGTGCATATGTTCTTATAATTTATCGATGAAATCTTTGAAAGAGAAAATTATTTTTGTGTAGTTCTTTTTCATTTATACTTGTTTCATTTTGGGCATGAGTTGCATAAATAAACATCTTCTTTTCATAATCTCTGATAGCATCTTCTATTGTCTGATATTTTCCTTCTATTAGGTTCTCAGATAGAATCAATGCATCCTTGAGACCAATATTTACGCCCTGACCCGCGAAGGGAGGCATTATATGAGCTGCATCGCCAATGAGTGTAATAGGTAAGGGGCGATCAATTTTCCATGGTTTATTTAGGGGTATTTTTCTTGTTTGCCACAAATAAAAAGAAGAGGTTGATTGAATTAAGTGTTTGTATGATATATGCCAATCTGAGAATCTTTTTAAAAGAAATGAAATTATATTATCTGTTTTATTTAAGTCTAATTCATTTTTATATTGCCAATTTTTATCTTCCTGAAAAGTTATCGAATAACTTAAAAGATTACCATTTTTCGGATTTGCTACAAATAGGTTATTGATGTCGCCGCTCATAAGTATACTATCATTACAAAGATTATAAAATTCAGAGCTGACTATCTTGGGCTCGTATACATCTCCTTGAATTATTGTCGTTCCTGTATACTCTATTAGAGTATCTGTCAATTGATTTCTTATTTTAGACATTCCTCCATCTGTTCCTATGACAAAGTCTGCTGTCTCTATTATATTGTTTTCAAAATGAATGAGCCATTTTCCTTGCTTGGCTTCAAGTTTTGTAAATTTTCTGTCCCAAACAACGGTATTAGTTTCTAAACTCTCCAGCAATATTATTTTCAAATCATTTCTATTGATTTCGGGATTATTATATTTTTCTTCGGGTAAGGTTTTTTTAGAAAATAATATTTTAGCTTGCGTGTCAGCTATAATTCTTCCCATAGGTATGGCCATTTCATAATAACGTTCCAGGAGTCCGGCTTTTTTCATTGCATTTTGCCCTGAATCTTTATGTAAGTCAAGAGGCCCTCCGGTAATTCTCGTTTGTGAATCCTTATCTCTTTCATAAACACTTACATTTACGCCTTCCTGCTGAAGTAATTTAGCCATTGTTAAGCCAACAGGACCAGCACCGATAATAGCTATTTTTTTATTTTGTAATAACATACATTATAATTATTTGATGATGGTACAAAATTGATTCTTATTTTATAGATAAAATAACTACATTAGACACAAGAATAGTCGTAAAGGACTTTTTTAAAGATATAAAAATGACACCACAAGTCTTGGATAGGTTTGCTTCCTTGTTAGGAACTCAGGTTAAAGACGGAAGATTAGAAATTCCTCAAAAATTTGGCAGTGGATATTGCAGCGGATTTATTCTTAATAAACATATCAGATTGTTTATCTTTAATTATGAACTCGTAAATGAATTGGTTATTGAAGATCCGGACATTAATGATTTGTCGAGAACTATTCTTTTTAAGTTTCAAAATATTTTCCCAGCACAAACAACTAAATCATCGCATTTATCCCCTTCAAGTGTAGTGCCGACAGTCTTAATTGCTACAAGAAATGCAAGCTCTGACTTGACTATCCCGATACATAGTAATAAAGCAATAATAAATATAGAAATAGATAGTGACTATCTTGATACACTATTTGATTCGGTAGATAAAAAAACGATCTTACATAGTTTGTTACAAAATACAAAGCCTCTGCTTTTTGAACAGATAATTCATCCCGGTATGGAGAGAATTGTAGATCAAATTGTATTTGAATGTGTAGGAGAAGCATTTAAACATTTTTTTCTTCGTGTAAAAGCAGAAGAATTGATTTGCCGGCTTTTAATAGAGCTGGAAAAGCGCGATGAGAAGCAACTACATCATTTAAAAGGCCGAGATATAGAAAGCATCTATAAAATTAAAAATCAAATACTTTTGGACTTACAAAGGGTTCCTATAATCAAAGAACTAGCAGTTTTTGCAGGTATGAGCCCCACGAAACTGAAACGTTTGTTCAGGCAAATTTTTGGAGATAGTATTTTCAGTTATTATCAAAAATTTAGAATGAAAGAAGCAGCTTTTTTACTAAAAGAAGGAAAGCTATCTGTTTCAGAAGTTGGTTATAAATTAGGATTTTCTAATTTGGGTCATTTCTCGAGAGTTTTTAAAGAACATATTGGTAAGAAACCTAAAGAATATAGTAAATCATAATATTTGGTCTTAAAAGAGGTGTGTCGCATTTTGAAAGACTTTTTATCTTTAGAGTTTTAAAACGATTAAAAATGAATACAAAAGGTCATTGTTATCTGAAATCTATTATTTTTTAAATGAAGATTTATCCTTAGTTACCGTGACGTTGAAGAGATAATTAAAATTAGAGGACTGTTTGTTTATCATGGCACGATCTAGTTCGGGATTTATAAGTTTGCGCCTTGTCATTGCGTCAGAGATAAATAAGAGAAAGGGCAAAGTGGGAACAAGCTGGAAATTGGATGAGACCTATATAAAAGTAAAAGGTATCTGGTGTTATTTATATAGAATAGCAGATAAATTAGATAATATAGTAGACTTTCTTTTGACCAGAAAAAGACGGAGAAAGACTACTGAGTTATTTCTAATTAAAGCAATTAGTAATAACTGCAGGCCAATAGTAATAAATATTGATAAGAGTAGCTCTAATACTGCTGCTATCAAAATCTATAACAAGCGTTCGTTCTTAAAGATTAAGATCCGACAGTGTAAATATCTCAATAATATTATTGAACAGGATCATCGTTTTATCAAGTGGCGAATACAAAACGGATTAGGCTTTAAAAGTTTTGCATCTGCAAAGAGAAGTCTAAGCGAAATTTAAGTTGTTCATATACTTAGAAACGATCAGATGGTTAGACCAGCGATATTTATGTTTAAATCATTCTGCAAATTGGCGGACTTATTTTTAAATTACTTAAATTCTTATATTTGATTCTGACAGATGCGACAGAACTTTTTTGGGAGTATATATAATTTTTTAAAGGTTACTTGTTCTTCTCCAATAGCAGAAAACCTTAATTTAAGACTCATGAATTCGCTTAAAACATTGTGATTGAAAGAACTTATTTCTGCTGAATTTTGGTCTTATGCCATTCTTTGTTTTAAATATCGAGCATTTAAAAAACGAAAAAGGCTACCTTTTAAGATAGCCTTTTTTACAATAAAAATGAATTATGTATATTCTTCATGAAAAAAATATAGTAAATTACTTAATGGTGATCGCCATGTTTGGCACTATTATATCTCCTATAGTTCCTGAGTAGCGCTGTGCATATATTTCGATGAAATCATTATTTGATAACTCTACAGATCCGTTTAATGGAAGTACTACAATATCATTTAAAACATCTCCTCTTCCATAAATTTTATATTGTGTTAATGGAGTACCATTTTTTGCAATATAAATAATATAGACTGCTACTCCCGGGACTTGAAAAGAAATTGAACCTGCGATTTGAAAAATTCTTTTCTTTTTACCTATATATCGGAGCCTGTTATTGTTATTTGGAGATGCATCTAAGGTAAATCTAAATAAATTATAAGATGTTGAGTTTCCCAGAACTTTTACTGTATTACTGGGGTTAGCTGAGGTGAAAGAAGTACCGGCTCCAGATCCCACAGTGTAATCCATTGAAAAGTCACCTGCAGCATTTGCATCTGCTTCTGTGGGTATTCCGGCGGCTCTTACGGTCCAACTATTGTTAAAATTATAGCCTGTATAGGTTCCTACTGTATAAGGTTTTACAAATCCTGTGGTATTCGCGCCTGTAAAAACTACCGATTCTAATACAGCATCGCCACTTATTGTGGGGTTTGCAGATACATCAAATCCTATTGCAGATCCGTCAACCTGACTAAAACCGCCTTGTTTCTCAACAAGCATAAAAGTTCCGGTAAGCTTTTCATACGTTCCCAGATTATTACCCAACCATCCTAAATTACTAAGTAATAATTGGTTAATATTATTATATGTGATTCCGTTTGTATTATTAGAAAATTGTATAATACTTAAAAACACTAGTCCAAAACCAGATATTGTACCTACAGTATTAGAATTCGCTACTATACAATCTCTAAATATTAAATTTTGAGTTGCTGCACCGCTAAGGTTTAAAACATTTCCTGCGGAAGCAACAAGAGTTACACCTCTTATGCTCCCGCCATTTGCCCCTTCAAAAATATTTCCTGTGTTTCTTAAGATAATATCCTCATTTGCATCCAATCCCTGTATGTATGCATTGTTTAGATCAATAGGAAAATTAAAAGATACAGCACCATTGATTTCATACAATGTATTGGAAGTCAAAAGGTATTTAGATCCTCCGCCGTTTGCAAGTTCTGTGGCTAAAACTGTAGCCAGAACATCTGTAGATTTTATACGTTTAAAATTGATCCGTCCTGGAACGCCACTTACAATCGGTATCCAGGTTGCAGTACCTGTCGAATAATAATAGAATACTTTTAAATCGGTGTCATAAACCATTAGGCCATCTGCCGGAGTAGTGATGGCATTTCTTTGAACAGTAGTCATTCTGGGCGTTAAAAGCCCTTTTGAGGTAGATGTAATATCCAGAACCGAGCTGGTATTTGGTGTTATAGTCCCAATGCCGATTTGTGCATGTCCTATCATACTTAGAAAAAAGAAAAATAGCAATAATAATGTTTTATGATTTTGAAGAGTAGGTTTGTTGATCATAATTTTTAATATTAGTTAATGTGTCTGTATTTTTATTTAAGAGAATATAATTTTTTATTTGCCCGAATTCGAAATGACAATTTTTTCAGTAAACCTTTCATTATCGGTGGTTAAGAATTCTGCTATGTAAAGTCCATTACTTATGGTACTGGTGGAGAAACTGTAATTTTGATCATTTCCAAGATATTTTTTAGACAGTACGACTTTGCCCAAAACATCATATAATTTAAATGATTTTAGTGCAAAATTATTTGGATTTGATACTTTTAAGTTGCTATTGATATTATCCTGAGTAATAAAAAATTGTTTACTAATTGCATCTCCTGTGCCAAGCGTTGTTTGATTTTTAAAGGTGATCTTAAATCGATCTGAATAGATTCCGGGTTCAACTGTGATCTCGAATGTTCTGTTTTTAATGTCGTGATATGAGTTGTCGAGTGCATCAAATAAGTATATTGTTTGTGAAGGATCAAAATTTACTATTGCAGGTATGTGAAATTTAAAAGTTGTGCTTGTGGTAACTTTTACTGAAAGTGGAATCTTTTTATTTTGGTCAAAATTAATCCCCTGAATAATATAATTTCCATTTTCCAGCCAAAAGCTGACATCATTTGGCAGGTCCTGATCCATATTTAAGGCATCAATACCAATATCAATTCCATCTGTAGCTTCGGGCACAAAAACCAAAGCTAATTGTCTGGTAAATTGATTGTTAATTATGGTATTTAATTTAAAATGCGAAACTTCTTGGACAACTTCGCCGGTTACTTCATCTTTTTTTACATTTTTTTCTTGTGCTGTCTTTTCAAATTGAGACGATCCGGCACTTTCTCTTACGAAAACCCTATGACTATTTTTGAATGTAGCAGTTCCGTTTGCAGTGGCACTAATTACAAATCCCTGACCAATAGGAGAATATCTTCTATCGATAGAAAGTCCGGTGGATGATCCTGTGGTGTTTAACGAGCCATCTCCATTATAAGAATTAAAAGTTGCCGGAACATATACACCGGAAGAAGTCAAATTTACAGGTGAATATGCCCCATAACCTCCTTTATAATTTACCAGAGTGTGAGAGTTAATCGTTTTATCCTGTTCCCAAAAATAAGCAATACCCCCAGTTGCGCCATTGCTTCCATCTAAAAGAAAAGCATTTAAATGTAATGCTGAAGGATATGGATTTCCGGTTAAAGTTGCATTATTAATTCCTAGAGTAATGGTAATATTACCATCATTTGGTTTTCCTCTAAAATCATACCTTTGGGCTCCTCCGGGATTATTTGTTACGCCAGTACCTTCCGGATCTGTAGTATCAGTTCCGCTGGTTCCTTTCATAGTAAAACCTTCTCCAGGAGCCAATGTTGTAGTGCCGCCAACAAAAAACCATTGCGAGTAATTATTGGCATTAGTTAATTTATAAATCCATGCTGATGATATGGCAAGCGGATTAGAAGTTCCATCATAATTACTTGGTGGCAGTATAGTTGTTGCTGTAGATGTTATAGAGGTGGTAGGTCTGTTTAACATCGTAATTCCAAAATTTTCATTTCCCGTTGTTACGGAAGCATTTCCCACAGGAGAACACCAATAATTATAATCAAAATTGTCTGAGGTACCTTCTTGATAAACAGATAATAATCCTGCTCCTGTATTGCCTGAAACTCCTATAGTTCCCTGAACCAGTTGTGCATTATTTCTTAAATATAAATTGGAAGTAGAAACTAAATTTATATCCTGTTGCACAAAGAGTACTTCATTTTTTACGTACATGCTTGCAGTGGGACCAAAATAGATTTGCGAGATACATTTTGTGCTAGTCAGTGCTAAAATAAGTAATATGGTTTTCTTCATAACTTTCACTTTGTTAATGGACTAATAGTTTAATTGTTTTTTATCTTTCGTTTTTCTCATAAAGATTTGGTTGTAGATTTTGGGTTCTTTAAGAAAAAATAGATGCCTAGTACAACTCCACTTGCAAACAGTATCCAGATTTCACTGTCTATAGGTACCGGAGCACCAACAGGAGGAGGTATAGATTGTGGCTGCGGTGGTGAAGGGGCAGCTACACTTTTGAATACTGTACAAAAAAATAAGGCTAATAGAATTTTTAACTGTTTGATTTTCATGTGGTATTTTTGAATTTGGGGTAAATGAAACTTTATAAGTGAAATTGTTCTTCACTTCATACAATATAAATACGTAAGAATAATTTTATGTAAAAAATAAAAGAGCTTTCAGTAAACTAAAAATCTAAAAAAAATGTGTTAGGTATAAAATGTAGGTAAAGACTTATTTATGAGACAATTTGTTAATTTATAAACAATTCTTACGAAAACACATCTTTAATTCTTCGAAAATTGAATTTTTGGCATTGTTTAGGTTTATTTAATTGTAATGTAAATAAGTAAGTTCTTTTAAATATATTGAAAAAATTCTTATAAGAATTCTAAAATTCAAAAATAATTAAAGTAATTTCTTATCTTGAGATAGTTAGGTTTTGTCGCATCTGGAAATACCTTTTATTTTTAGAGTTTTAAAACTCACAAAAAGGGATACTAAAGGTCATTGTTATCCAAAGTATATTATACTTCAGGTAGTGTATTTTAAATTAAGGTTCACTTAGTTATCGCGACGTTAAAGAATTAATCAAGATTAGAGCGGTAACAGGCTGGAAATTGGATGAAACCTATATAAAAGTAAAAGGTATCTGGTGTTATTTATATAGGATAGCAGATAAATTAGATAATATAGTAGACTTTCTTTTGACCAGAAAAAGACGGAGAAAGACTGCTGAGTTATTTCTGATTAAAGCAATTAGTGATAACTGCAAGCCAAGAGTAATAAATATTGATAAGAGTGGCTCTAATACTGCCGCTATCAAAGTCTATAACAAGCGTTTGTTCTCAAAGATTAAGATCCGACAGTGTAAATATCTCAATAATATTATTGAACAGGATCATCGTTTTATCAAGTGGCGAATAAAAAACGGTTTAGGCTTTAAAAGTTTTGCATCTGCAAAGAGAAGTCTAAGCGGAATTTAAGTTTTGCATATGCTTAGAAACGCTCAGATGATTAGACCAGCGATAACTTTGTTTAAATCATTCTGCAAATTGGCGGACTAACTTTTAAATTCTTATATTTTATTCTGACAGATGCGACAGAACCAAATTTGCATAAAAAACCAACTTCAATTGTTTAGCCTTTTGAAATTCCCCCTAAACTATAAAGAATCGAAACAGCTTACGGTTTAATGTAAAATACAGTATTCCTTAATGCAATATTAAGAATCGTAAGGGCTTAATTCAGAATTAATTCAGGATTGATATTCAACTTTGTGTTGAATTTAAACTGCTTATTATGAAATATTTATCAGTTATTTTATTGTTGTTTTTTACCCATTTTTTGATGGCACAAAAATTACAACTATCAAACACCATTGCATTACCCGGTGATGAAGGCTGGGATTATCTGTCAATTGATGAAGAGGCTCAAAATTTATTTGTTTCACATGGCAGTGTTGTAAATGTTGTGGATCTGAAAACTGAAAAACTGATTGCCACAATTCCCGATACAAAAGGCGTTCATGGTATTGCAATAGCTAATAAGCTCAATAAAGCTTTTATTACTGACGGAAAAGACAACGCTGTTACTATTATAAAATTAAAAAACTTTGAACTTATTGAAAAAGTAGCCATTGAAGGAGTAAAACCTGACGCTGTTTTGTACGATCAGTTTTCTGAAAAAGTTTTTGTTTATAATGCCAAAAGTAATAACGCTACGATTTTGGATGCAATTACAAATAAAGTTATAAAAACAATTCCTCTGGGAGGAAATCCTGAATTTTCTGTAACAAATGGTAAAGGACTGGTGTACGTTAATATTGAAGATAACCACCAGATTAAAGTAATTGATGCTGTTAAATTAGAAGTCCTAAATACCTGGGATATTGCTCCGGGAGAAGAACCTTCAGGATTGGCTTTTGATGCTGCAAACAATAGACTTTTCAGTGTTTGTGCAAACTCGCTTATGGTGGTAACAGATGCAATTACAGGTAAGCAAATAACGACTTTGCCTATAGGAGAAGGTTCTGATGGTGTATGTTTTGATGCGAAGAGAAAACTGATATTCAGCTCTAACGGAGAAGGAACCCTGACTGTAGTGAAGCAAAAAAGCAAAGATGATTACAGTGTTTTGGAAACAGTTCCTACAATAAAAGGAGCCAGAACTATTACGATGAGCAAAGCCACCGGCGCATTGTATCTGTCAACTGCTAATTTTGGAAAAACACCTCCGGCATCAGCAGATAATCCTCACCCGCGCGCTGCCATTATACCGGGGTCTTTTAAGGTTCTGGTGGTAAAGTAATTTCATCTAATTTTTGAAATGAACATAAAATGAAAAAGTGTTTTTTTTTATACTTGTTTTGGTTGGTATCCAATCTTTTTCGCAGGAGAAAGATTTGGCTTACTTCATACAAAAAGCCAGAACAAATTCTCCTTTATTGGCAGATTATCAAAACCAGATAAAGATTTCGACACTTGATAGTCTTTTAAACAGGGCAGCTTATAAAACTCAGGTTGCCGGAAATTTTAATGCAAGTTACGCGCCTGTCATTAACGGGTACGGATATGATACGGCTCTTAGCAACGGACAAATGGTTTCGGCACTTGTAGGTTTTAATCAAAGGATATTGGGCAAAAATCAGATCAATTCTCAGGCAGCATCTTTTAAACTAATAAAAGATGCATTGGTAGTCAATAAAAAAATAGCAGTTAAAGATCTGGATAAAAGTATCATTTCGCAATATATTGCTGCTTTTGGTACTGAAACCCAAATAGCATACAACAATAAAATTACTTCTCTTTTGAAAGAAGAAGAAACCATTTTAAAAAAGCTTACCAGAAATTCTGTTTACAAACAAACTGACTATCTGATTTTTAATGCAACGATAAAACAACAAGAATTAACAGCACTTCAGCTCAAACAGCAATATCAAAATGATTTGGCATTGTTGAATTATCTAACAGGTGAAAAAGATACCACTTTTGTAAAACTTAAAAATCCGGATTTGAGTATTAAGCCTGAGAGTCAGGAACGTGCAATTTTCTTTAAGCAGTTTGAAGTAGACAGTTTGAAAATAAAAAATGCGGATAAACTTATTGATAATAATTACAAACCGGCATTGTCTCTTTTGGGAGACGCAGGTTATAATTCGAGTTTAATTTATCAGGGATACAAAAATTTTGGACTTAGCGTTGGGGTCGGATTAAGTATTCCTATTTATGATGGAAATCAGAGAAATCTTCAGCATCAAAAAAATAGTATTGCACTTTCTACAATTGATAGTTACAATAAGAATTTTAAAAGACAATATGATCAGCAGTTATTGTTGCTCAATCAAAAGCTTAGTCAAAGTATTGAAACGGATAAACTACTGCAATCACAGCTTTCAGTAGCCGAAGCGCTTATTGAGGCCAATAAAAAACTGCTGTTGACCGGAGATGCGCAGATTACAGAATATATTATTGCCCTGAGTAATATAATTTCTATTCAGAATACGATTGCCCAAAATAGTGTCAATAAACTCCAGATTATTAATGAAATCAATTATTGGAAATCCAATGAATAAAATAAATTTCAACATCGTGATTCTTTTGCTATCAATAGTAGTTTTTTTAGGCTCCTGCAACAAGGCAGTTCCTACTGAAACTGCCGTAGCTGTAAGCATTCCTGTTACTGTTACAAGTATCGATACAACGGCAATTGAAAGTTTTGTTGACCTCAATGCTACTACAGCTTATTTGATCAAAAATACGATCAAGGCAAATACTACAGGGTATTTAGAGGTTGTCAATACAGCATCAAATAATTTTGTTAAAAAAAATCAACTTCTTTTTTCTCTTAAAACCCGTGAAGCAAAAGTTTTAGGCAACACCATCAACAAAATAGATCCCAGTCTTCATTTTGGAAATGCCATAAATTTAAGGGCTACTTGTGACGGATTTGTAACATCTGTAAATGTTCAAAAAGGAGATTATGTACAAGAAGGAGATGCGCTGGCCATTATTAATGATGCTACAAGTTTTTCGATTGTATTGAGTCTTCCTTACGAACTAAAAAAATATGTCAAGGTTAATGACGTACTAAAGGTGTATTTACCTGATGGGGATAAGATTACAACTAAAGTCGAAAAGTTCATGCCAACGGTTGATCCTGCATCACAAACACAAAATGTTATTTTAAAAACCCTTCATACAGAGAATATTCCTGAGAATTTAATTGTAAAAGTAAGAGTCAATAAAACGACTGAAAACAAAACGATAAGTCTTCCTAAAGAAGCTATACTGAGCGATGAAACACAAACTGATTTTTGGATCATGAAAGTTGTTGGAAAAGATCTGGCTGTAAAAGTTCCTGTTAAAAAAGGTATAGAATCGCTGAATAAAGTACAAATACTTTCACCAAAATTAAAACCTTCAGATAAAATTCTCCTTACGGGGAATTATGGTGTGGGTGATAGCATCAAAATAAAAATCACAAATAAATAAGCTAGTATGCTGCCTTTTTTTGCCCGACATAAAAACGGATTAAGTACCATTATCTTCCTGATTATTCTGGGAGGTGTTTTTTCGTATTCTAAAATGCAAATTGGATTATTTCCTGAGATTACATTTCCTAAAATAAAAATCATTGCCGATGCAGGCCAACAACCTGTAGACAAGATGATGATTACCGTTACTAAACCTCTTGAAACGGCTATTAAAAAAATACAAGGTTTACAAACCGTTAGAAGTACTACAAGCAGGGGAAGTTGTGAAATTTCGGCTTTCATGGACTGGAAATCGGATATCGATTTAAGTAAAACCAGAATTGAGGCTCAGATCAATCAAATTAAAAATGATCTTCCTCCCAATTTGCAGATAACGGTCGAAAAGATGAATCCGTCGATATTGCCTGTTATAGGTTATGCCATTGACAGTAAAGATCGCTCGGCGGTTGACTTGAAGAAGATTGCGAATTATATCATTAAGCCATTTCTTTCTCAGATTCAGGGAGCAAGCGAAGTTCGAATTGTGGGTGGAAAGGAGAAGGAATACTGGCTCTCGCTCGATTATCAAAAAATGAGCGCATACGGTATTACTCCGGCAATGGTAACTCAGGTAATGAGCGAAACTAATTTTATTAAATCCAACGGATATCTGGCAGATTATCATCATTTGTACTTAACTATCACAGATGCGCAGCTGGATAAAAAGGATGAACTGGAGAATCTGGTTATTCGCAACAACAGTAAAGGTATTGTAAGACTCAGCGATATTTGTCTGGTCGAAATAAGAGAGGCAAAAGAATACATCAAAGTCAATGCAAACGGTAAAGAAAGCATACTGATTGCTGTTATAAAACAGCCTGATGCCAATCTTATCGAAATGTCTGATGAGATGAATAAAAAAATGCAGGATCTTAAGGCAATACTTCCTAAGGATATTTCGATAAAACCTTTTTATGAGCAGGCAAATTTTGTAAATGATGCGGTGAAAAGTGTTACGGACAGCTTACTTATTGGTCTGTTTTTAGCCATTATTATAGCCGTACTTTTTTTAAAATCAGTAAAGGCAAGTGCCACCATTTTAATCACCATTCCTGTTACGTTGGGATTAACGCTGATTGTGCTGTATTTTACCGGACAGACTTTTAATATCATGACTCTTGGTGCTGTAGCAGCAGCTTTAGGATTAATTATAGATGATGCGATTGTGGTGGTAGAGCAAATTCATCGTACTCGTGAAGAGCATCCTGACGAAGCGGTTACAACTTTGCTTCAAAAAGCAATGAATTATTTGTTTCCGGCGATGCTGGGATCTTCTATTAGTACGATTGTTATTTTTATTCCATTTGTATTGATGAGCGGAGTAGCAGGATCTTATTTTAAGGTTTTAACAGATACTATGATTATTACTTTAATCTGTTCTTTTCTGGTAACCTGGTTACTGCTGCCTGTTATTTATCTGATGCTTTCGCCGAAAAAAATGTCTTTAGATAAAAAGCAAACCAAGCTACATGAAGTAAAAGAGCAGAAATGGGTATCGTTTTTTATTCATAAACCAATTTTGAGCTTAGGTTTCTGTTTGGTATTAATGCTTTCTATTTTTGTAATTCTGCCTAATCTTGAAACAGGTTTTTTGCCGGAAATGGATGAAGGAAGTATTGTTTTGGATTATGAATCTCCGCCGGGAACTTCTCTTGAAGAAACAGACAGAATGCTGCGTGAGGTAGAGAAATTAATTATAAAAAATCCAGATGTAGAAGCCTATAGCCGAAGAACAGGAACTCAGATGGGTTTTTTTATTACGGAACCCAATACAGGAGATTATCTTATTCAATTAAAAAAGAACCGGTCTAAAACTACAAACGAGGTTATTGATGCTATAAGAGTTAAGATTGAGAACAGCCAGCCGGCATTGCGCGTTGATTTTGGACAAGTGATAGGTGATATGCTGGGCGATCTTATGAGTTCGGTTTCTCCTATTGAAGTAAAAATTTATGGCAATGATCAGAAGAAACTCAATCAGATAGCAAAAAACGTTAGCAGGCTAATCGAGGATACGAAAGGAACAGCAGATGTTTTTGATGGTATTGTTTTGGCCGGTCCCAGTATTAATATAGAGCCCAACTATGCATTGCTGGCTCAATATGGTATTACTCCGGCTGATCTGCAGTTTCAGATGCAGGCACAGCTTGAAGGAAATATTGTAGGCACTTTACTAGAGCAGGAACAGTCAACAGCGATTAGGCTTATTTATAAAAATTCTGAGAAAAGAAGCCTGAACGAAATTAAACAGTTACAGGTATTTCTTCCTGGAGGACAATCCATTCCGCTTTCTAATCTGGTTACGATTACTCCTGAAAAAGGAAGTGCTGAGATGCAAAGAGAGAATCTTCAGATGATGAGTGTGGTAACAGCCAGACTTGATAATGGTGGTTTGGGTAGTGTGATGACAGAAATTCAGAAAAGTGTAAAGCAGCATATCAAATTACCTCAAGGATATTATATCGAATACGGTGGAGCTTATAAAGAACAACAACAGGCTTTTAGCGAATTATTGCTTATTTTGATTACATCATCATTTTTGGTTTTTGGTGTAATCTTGTTTTTATTTAGGGATTTCAGAGCTGCCGTGGTGATACTTTTTATTTCGGTATTAGGAATTTCGGGTAGTTATATATTTCTTTTTATAACGAATGTTCCACTGAATGTGGGAAGCTACACCGGAATCATTATGATTGTGGGGATCATTAGCGAAAATGCCATTTTTACCTTTCTGCAGTTTCGTGAAACCTATAAACTTACATTAGATATTAATCAATCTTTAATCTATTCTATTTCAACGCGATTACGACCTAAATTAATGACTGCAATGGGCGCTATTATTGCCCTGCTGCCTTTAGCTATTGGAGTAGGAACAGGATCTGAGCTGCACCAGCCTTTGGCTATTGCTGTAATTGGAGGTTTTATTGTTGCTATGCCTTTGTTATTAATCGTACTGCCAAGCCTATTGGCTATTGTATATAAAAATCCAAAACATCTTACTCATTTATTATGAAGCAAATCTACTTTGGTTTGATTGTCAGCGTAATATTAATTTCTAATTTTTCTTAAAATGCTAAAAGCTTTTTTATTATTCGTTATGGGTATTTCTGCTGTTCAGGCACAAGAACATGTTGCAGATTCTATTGTCGTTAAAGACACAATAGTTCAGGTACAAAAATATGTGGCAGATACTCTTATGATTAAGGATACTGTGCACAATTTAAAGTTTAATTACAAACAGTTAATTATTCCCGGCGTATTAATTGGTTATGGTATTATAGGTTTGGAAAGTGACTGGCTCAAGGGCTTCAATTCTCAAATTCGTGACGAGGTAAAAGAGGATATTGATAACAAAATTACTATTGATGATTTCTCTCAATATGCTCCTGCAGCCTCTGTTTATGCACTTAATGCGATGGGCATAAAGGGAAAAAACAATTTTAAAGACAGGTCGATCATTTTGGCTACTTCTTATCTTATGATGAGTACGACGGTTTTTGCTCTAAAAAAGCTTACACACGTAGAAAGGCCAGATGGTACATCTTATAATTCATTTCCTTCGGGACATACAGCAAATGCTTTTGCCGGTGCCGAATTTCTTTGGCAGGAGTACAAAGACAAATCAATTTGGTACGGAATAAGTGGCTATATAGTAGCGACTGGAACAGGGCTTTTCAGAATGTATAATAACAGACACTGGCTTACTGATGTAGCTGCCGGAGCCGGTATTGGGATCCTAAGTACTAAAGTCGCCTACTGGCTGTTTCCATATGTAAAAAATACCATTTTTCCTTCCAAAGAAAATAAAGTTACTTCAATGATTACTCCTTTTTACAATGGAAGACAAATGGGGGCGGGCATGGTAGTGCAGTTTTAATTTTTCTGAAATATCAATTTTAAATATCACAGGGCTGATTAAAGCTTTAAAATATACTGCATCAATGGAAATATCATCTAAAATAAACGATTTTCGAAGAACGACTATGCGATTTTTAACACAAAGCATTGGATCTTCACCAAAGATTGAAAATAAGATTATAGAAGATCCGAAAAGCATAAAACAAATTTTGATCTGCAGGCCAAACGCAAGACTGGGAAATCTTCTGCTCATTACTCCCTTGATTAAAGAAGTCAGTGCGGTTTTTCCTGAGGCGCAAATTGATCTTTTTGTCAAAGGCGGTTTAATGCCAATCATTTTAAAAAATTACAGTCGGATTGGCGATACCATCATACTTCCTAAAAAACCTTTTAGCAGTCTCTTAACTTATTTAAAAGTCTGGGTTAAAATAGAACGTAAAGGGTATGATATAGCCATAAATGTGGATAAAGAATCGTCGTCAGGCAGACTGGCAGTTGAACTTTCTAACGCTTCTTTTAAATTTTATGGAGATGATATTAATGAAAATGATATGAAAGCTGATGATTATGTGCATATTGCTAAATATCCTGTGTACAATTTAAGGGATTTTCTAAAAAGTATTTCCGTAAAAAGTAGTGATGAACCTGTCCCGGAAACCGATTTGCTGTTAAGTGAAACGGAATTGGCTGATGGCAGAAAGATTCTTTCGGGTAAGTTTGACAACAAAAAGAAAACAATTGCAATTTTTACTTATGCTACAGGAGATAAGTGTTTTTCTGAATTCTGGTGGATTGATTTTTATGAGCTTTTAAAAATAAAGTACGAACGCGATTATAATATTCTTGAAATTTTACCCGTTGAAAACATCTCTAAAATAGGATTTAAGGCAACCAGTTTCTACAGTAAAGACATACGTGAAATAGGATCAGTTTTAGCCAGTACAGTTCTGTTTATAGGAGCAGACAGCGGTATAATGCATCTGGCCAGCGCTGCACATATTCCTACTGTGGGATTATTCTCTGTTTCTAATCTTCAAAAATATAAGCCTTACGGATACAGATCTCTAGGAATTGACACTAGTACTATTGTTAGTAAGAATCAGTATATACTAATGATTGACGCCATTTTGCTTGAAAAAGATCAGTAAATAAAAAATTATAAATAAGCTACTTGCTATAGGAGCTTATTTAGAGATAAAATGAGGTTCTGTGGCATTTGGGAACAGCTTTTATCTTTGGAATTTTAAAACTAAGAAAAAATGAATACCAAAGGTCATAGCTATCCAAAACCTATTATTCTTCAGGCAGTGTATTTTAAATTAAGATTTAGCCTTAGTTACCGTGAGG
>Ga0194135_10000457_pt1 | contig 24115 bp, 20 predicted proteins | sample LitLau_LLRF_2013_FD_134024 | JGI IMG/M metagenome (GOLD analysis project Ga0194135, IMG submission 134024) | Freshwater sediment microbial communities in response to fracking from North America - Little Laurel Run_MetaG_LLRF_2013 (version 2) | ecosystem: Environmental > Aquatic > Freshwater >... | reverse complement strand
CCGGAAGGGCTTCTTTCGTGTCTGCGGCTCCAGTTCCTTCGGCACTTCGAGTACGTCTCGTCCGTTCAAGTGACAAAGTCCTTTGTATTGGAGATCATGTCGATGAACCCGAGCCTGGAATCAGTGTCGGTCAATTTGGATGTCCCTGCGTCGGAGGTCCTGGCGGACGTCAAGAACCATCGACTCACGAAACTCGAGAACTTGGTAATGTCCCGGAATGCCCAAGGCCGTAAACCTTTAGAGCGTAGCTACGCTCTAAAGGTTTACGGCCTTGGGGATGCCTCTCGTGTTTTTTTCGTTATTTGTGATTTTGATTGGAATATTTATATTTAAGGACGAATCAGATCGAGACTTTGATTATGACTTTGACAATAGTTCAGACGAAGAAATTGTTTCCAGCGAATCTGAAGATGAGTTCGATAACGTTAATAATAATGGCAACATGGGCGACAGGGATTGATTGTTAATTGATCATATGAATTGAATTTTGAGTTTAGTTTTGTTTTGTCCTTTTGATTTGTAATTGCTACCGGTGGGTCTTTTGGTTGTGTTAGCTGTGTGCGCGCGTTAATTAACTAGTTAAGAAAATACGTCCATGAGTGGTGTCAAAGTAGTACGTTGTAATGATTCTACAAATTGTAACCTACGACTGGTCCGAATAAAGTAAGTGGCCTTCTCATTTAGTCGTTTTATAAAACCAACTTGTCGTCGGCCGTCAACCCGTCACCGGAAGTCTGCCGGATCCGTGTCCTACGACACTTTCCTCCTGCTTACCCATCGGGCACTTTCAAAGACATCGTCATTTAAGCCAAAATTCTTTAAATTGCATATTTGGTCCACGATTTTAGACATAACCTGCTTGGTTCATTTAATTAACAAGAAAAACTGAACAATTAAATGAGGAAGAGGTCATGTTGCCCTTGTTGATGCCCTTCATAGTATATATATACTTGATACTCATCGATTTCAAAAGTATTCTGCATTATTGATTAATACAGTACCAGCTGGTTCGTCCCAAACTGGACGACGACAAACTATAATACATAATATCTCGCGTGCACGGTCAATCCGCAGCTATTCACTGACATGAAACAGGCGAGTGGTGTGCTACAATTGAAATTAGATCACTTGGTGTGCCCGATCGAATGAACTTTTTAAGTGAACGATATTTATGAACTGATGCCCTGCAATTCTTTCGGCAAATATTTATTAGTCCATGGTCGATTTAATACATTTAAGAGTGAGATTTATTTCCAAAAAGAGAATAAATTACAAATTAACAATAGTTCAAAAGTCATGTTAGGTTATCAGTTTCATCATTTCTTGACATTGTTTTCCCTCCTGAGGCTTTGTTGTGAGTTTTCCCATGTAAATAAAGTGTAGTTGAAGACGTGAAGCTTTTCCCACAGACTTCGCAAGCAAAGGGTCTCTCTCCAGTGTGGCGTCGTCGATGCACAACCAATCTCGTGCTGTTCACAAATGCCCGATCACAAAACTCACATTTGTACGGCCTTTCTCCAGTGTGAAACCTGTAGTGGACCGTCAGGTTCGATTTGTCTGGAAAACAATATTTAAATTTAATTAGTGCAATGCAGATATGAAACCAGGAATAGGGTTAACAAGTCATACCCGCAAATCTACTGTGGCACACGTCACACTCGAAAGGTTTCTCTCCAGTGTGAGTTCGCAAATGAAGGACAAGATTGTAGTTCTTTGCAAACACTCTACCGCACACGGGACACCTTGGGCCTTCCCCTGCAAATGAATCAAATGAATCACGACAGTTGAATACACGGTTTAAGAGTAATTTCACTCGACGAGTTATGATGATTATTCGAAATTCGATAGAAAGAGCGGAACCTGTGTGAGTTTTCAAATGATCTCTGTAGGCATACTTGCGCGTAAACGTCTTGTTGCAAATCATGCAGACATACACGTTATCTTTATTCTTTTGCAACTCAGTAACATTGATTCCTCCAGCTTGTTGTTGAACCTGTTGTGCGATGAGTTCCTGTCTCTCGGCATCATCAACTTCTTCGCCGCCGCCATCTTGTCCTTCATCTGCTTTTAAGTCTGCTGGATCTTCTTGGGTCACAAGCTCCGCGTATTCTGAGAGACTCTTTTCTTCGTCAATTTCCTCGGCCTTGACTCCTGCTGGAGAGGTCACACTGTCTCCTCCGTCCGTTCCTTGTGACCTCCTTCCGTCTTCAGGACTGGTGGTAATTTCCATGTCTGTGTGATCTTCTTCAGACTGGTCGTCGTCGTCGTCTCCCTCGTCCAAAATAGTAATCTCAATTCCACTCCCACCCTCTTCGTCGTCGTCGACATCGTCGTCGTCGAGTTTCATTGGGGGCGACGATCCTCTTCCGACTTCGTCAGGGTCTCTCCTACCGACGACTGAAAAGGTCTCAGCTCCTCTTCTGAGATCAGTCTCGTCGTTAACTCCTGGAAACCTTTTTAGTTTCTTTGTGGCATTGCTAATTCCTGTGGGACCTTCAGCCTTTCTTTTCCCAGCTTCCGTTGGGGTGTAAAAATGGTTCCCATTGTTCCCTCTCTTTGCAAGTCTAGTCTCTGGAGTTGTATTGGAAAACACCGTCGTCGTCGTCTTCTTCTGCTCAGGAGGCCTTTGTTCACTTCTCGTAGGAATCCGAGGATTTCGATTCACGCTGGGTAACTCGATTGGGAACCTGCGTCTATTCTTAGGAGGTCTTCCTGGCTGCGGTCCTCTACCCGGAACAGGGGGACGCGGGGAGGGGGGCTGACACGAGGCACTGAAAACTTGATTTCCTGAAGAACTTGCTCTTGATGTTGTGCCATTTCCGATCTTATTTGGTCTTACAGGATTCATTGGAGGAGTTGTACACGGACGACCAACTTGTGCAGGTTGAGGTGGCGATTCACAGGGATCCTCCTCCGCAGGTGACTTATCGTGCCATTCTATCAGTTAAAATCAAGCTCAGGGTAATACCACGGAATAACTAGAAAGAGACGAGAAATGAAGGACATCTTTCTCACCATCAAAAACGAGTCGCTGAAGCGTATCAACCTCTGCGGCCTCCAGATACCTTTGCAAAGTGACATTGGGAAGGGACCTGAAATAATGGAGAGGAGGACCCCCTCCCGCCGCCGCGGACTCCCCACTTCCTCCCACGACGTCGACAATACTGAAGGCGATTTCTTCCTTCATCTTTCCAAACTCTTTTTGAAGCCCTTCCAACTGTTCGCTTAGCATTTTGAGCCGTCCTAATTTGAAAGTGCATCCTGAACAGACGGGAATTTCTGCGCTGCTAGTTAGACTCGTAATAAATGAGCGAGGAACGGGAATCTCAAACAGAGAGTAGAACGCTGACCTGCACTCAAGTGACCTCTCATGACCCTCCTGAGGACAGATGTAGGATCGGGAATTGCATATGAGACAAGGCTTGACGAACACGCGGAGGCCCTTCACAGGGGCGGCAATTATCTTGTTGGCTGGGCGAGATCCACAAGTAGTTGGAGCAAAATTATTATTATGGGAGGTGTGGCCCTCAGACTTCATATTTGGATCCATATCGATCGATATAAAAGATGGCGGAGTGTCGGAGTGTTGGCGAAAAAATAGAAATGGCGAGAATTTGCCAGTGAAGAAGGAACGTGCACTTGGATTTGTACTGGCGCGAAAAGGAAGTGCAATGCAACCAAGAGAGAGGGTAGTGCTTTTGTCCATTGCACATCTCGCGACGAGGAAGCAGTGGCAGAAGCCAACCTACTCATGGTACTGGTAGACTGACAGTGCTACTCTCCACATTGTCCAGTACTTTCATGCAACAAGACAAAACCCATGCCATGCCCTCTCTTTTCCCGGCTGCTATGCCTCTTATGGTTGGGGGTCTTCTCATACCACTCAAACTCATACAAAAAAACCCACAGAAAAATTACTGCTATTTTTATGCTCGTGAAATTGGATGCGATTAGCTCAAATGGCATTTGGAAAGGCTAAATATCTATAAATCTATAAAAAATAGTCTTGCATTGTAATTTTGATATGTTTATTTGAAGGTAAATCAGAATGATTATATACATTGATTTTGCTAGCGTGGGGTTTTTCACGAAATCAACCTAGCGTGTAGCCCTGCTTAATTTTGATACAATTATAATACATTTATGCAGCTTATCACTAATTTGGTTATTATTGTATGTAGCTTACTCACGTGTTATGCCCAAATTACAATACTCAGGCATGTAGTTTTATTATAAGTCTGTGCAGTAAGTGCATATGGCACTTCCAAAGTCAAAGTTAAATGCAATTGTGTAATAGTGGAAAAATAATTGCTTTCCCTCTCACATGCATTTAATTTTAGAAGTTCCGAGTAACCTTCCCATAATAACCTAATGTGACCCTAACAGAATTCTATTTATTTTCTATTCTACGCTGCCATTAGTACATCAGCCGTAATTTCTTCAGATGTAATGCAAAATGCCCTAAATGTTCCTTCGAATATTCCTCTAAGAAACAACAAGACAGATCGTTTTTTAATACAATAATACGGACCAGCTCGCATCCCTAGTGGTCTGCAGCTTTTCTGAAACCTTTTTATCAGCTTCATGTCTCTTTTGGACCATTCCCAGTGATCCCACGATCGCAGTAATACTTTAGCTTGAGTATTGAATCGTCCAGCAAAATCCAATCCAAAGGTCCAGCATGTACACAGAGTGCCTATCCAACTAGCTAGAATTATCTTGGTCGAAATGTCTATTTGATTCCAGCGAGTAATTAACAAGAAATTACAATACAGCGTGTTCTGTCCAATGCTTGCTTGCAAGGGAATAATACCAAACTCCAGAATCTGATTGACATTCAGATGGAGGATTTCTACAGAGCGATAAGCGGATGGTAAATTCACAACAGTCCTGAATCTAGGGGAGAATTCATAGCAGCTCTTTTTAGCCACAAACTCTACGTAAATCAACGGGAGCATTACGGCACAAAATGTTAAAACGAGAAATATGATGAAGCCTGTTAGAACCCAACATGAAATATCCAAGTACAGCGTGCAAAACCCGTACACCAAATAGGACACAATGTTGAAGAATGATGATGGAAACAATGAAAAGGGGTAAATCTTATCATGAGGTCTCAGAAAGTAATGATACTTGACCATCACTGCGCCTAACACAACGACATAGACAACAAATACTCCAAAGAGACTCAGGATTTGGAGTACCAACGACTTCTCTGGGTTGAAAGATGGCCTGAATGAAGCTGAAACAATTAAGGAAAATATTAAATAAATAAATACAGAGGCAATTACATTACGTTAATCAAAGATAGAATGTTCATCTATTGACTAACCATTAAGCTTAGCTGCATGGCTAAAAAGTTCATTTAAGACGGCGACAATTCTTTTGGGAGGCACAATGAGCACACTTATGCAAATGATGCAGACAGAATGCAGAACAAATGCTAGAGCAATTCCAAATCCCATTTTGTCCAGTTCCTTTGGATCTCCTTTTATAATTACTGGAAAGCAACTGCAATCGTAAAGAATCGCTGTAAGGCTGATGAATGCCACGCCAATGCAAAATCTGGTGTGGTAGAAATTGTTCGCAACGAATTCTTTGTTCTGCGAGTTCCATGCTATAGGGAATGCAGCCGTTTTGGAAATCACGCAATAAAATAAATCAATAGATTTGTAGTACAGTATAGGAAATGGCAATTTCTTTGGTTTTGAGGGTTTGTCCATTTTTTTGTTAGATTGCATTTATTTCTCTTATAGATTGACGAAGAAAGTGAGAGTATGGTTTTATATGTATATGTATATATGCTTAGTTTTATGTTTGAATTCAAAAGAGTTGATTAAGCATTAGTACCAGATCGACGGCTAAACATTGATTGAGTAACGAAGTATGCAAACAAGCTTTCGGTTTCATGCTATGTACATTTAAAGGTTAGAATATTGCTAATTGGGGATAATTTAGCTAATATCGAATAATTAGGGTTTGTCAGGTACATTAATTGTATGCCATCATGATTATATGCCTTCCTTATTACTTCAAAACTCGGCTGGGCAAAAACTGAGCAGCAACATATAAAACTTCACGTAAAAATAAATATCTGAAAACTTGAACTTGACAGTATTTATATAATTCCAATTTAATTTGGATTTGGAATTATAAGCTAATTAATAATGTTTACAGGTTCCAGCTTCATGCATCGAGGTCATAGCAGTGATGTCACGTGTTGCCTGAAGTAAGTACAGTGTATTATTATTAATAATAACAGTGCATACATAATTTATGCATGCGAATTGGTTTGTGCAATTGCGTCTTCAATATAGAACAGGATTGCAAACGCAAGCTGCATCGGAAAATGTTGCGAAAACGAGCTGAAATAGGATTCTCATGTTAACTGTGTAGATGTGTCCTGAACTTTGTTGTAAATTACAAAGAGTATGTGAGGTTTATTGCATTTTAGTTAAAATGTCATTTAAATGGACCAGGTAGCCTGAATTTTATATAGAAAATGGTTTATTGAATTCAATTAAATAAGGAAAATTCGCGTAAGAAGTGAAGTTAAAAGTTAATATCATAGCTGTCCAAGGATTTTCATGTTAATTGTAAAATATACAGTCTTTCTTCAGCAGTTGTACATTGCTCGTAATTTGGAGACATCGTTTCCAGTAAGAACTCCTTGTGATCCAACTTCACCTCCGTCCTGAAATAATACCAAATCCAAGTCATTGTTGTTAAATTCTACCCTTCCCAATTTATTAATACAAATGACACCAACCTTGGCGAGAATGGTAGGTTGACCGTTCGAACTGAAATCGTATGATCCGTAGTGCATGATTGACCTCGTGTCATAAGGAACTCCATACGTGACTGTGTCCATCATGGCATCAAAATTGTACTCGGTTCCTGAGAAATAAACCGTACAATTAATTAATTATTACATGCAATCAAACATATGAATTCAATTGAATTCTCAGCATTCTCTTTCTCTTGAATCTTACCTGGAGAAATATTTCCCCAGAAGATGTTGACGTAGTTGTCTCGGTCTGGTCGTGATTGCTCGTGGAAGTATCCAATTGCATGAATCATCTCGTGCATAACGGTTCCTTTGTAAATGCATCCGTTGAATTGCAGATTAAGTTCCTATTTAGTAAATCATTTGAGCTGTTTTATCGATGTCTTTCTGATCAATTTTTATTAGACGCTGCTTTACGTACTTGTCTTCCGCCAAGACGTCCGACGTAGGCCCAGCATCCACTTCCATCTCCACCTCGCATGATGTGAACATAGTCTCCCTGAGGGTCCGAAGGCCAGTATAGAACTTCAATGCACAAGACTCCAGCAAGTTCCCCCAGGGCACTCATGACCACATCGTACTCTCCTTGATCTGTGCGCAAAAAAGAAGTTCAAAGACAATGCATAATGCACGTAGTAAATCAATGTTGCACACATGTCATGGATTGGTTTTATTTGCATGAATAACTCACTGAATGCAGGATCAATGAAGACAACGAATCCATTCCTCCATCGGTAGTTCTCTCCATTGATTCCAGACTTAATTTGCTGTTCTGTGAATTTCATGTCGAAAACTGGATTCTTGAAAGATGGAGGAGGCAGCTCATGATTTCCTGAGTCTATAATTTATGGGATTGCAAAAAAAACAATACGGTGGTGGTGTCAGTTTAACATGTTCACATATGATTGGTTACAATAATTAATGAAAAATCGTACGCATACTTAAAGGTAGAGGTTTCACGGGAATAGGTTTCCTAACTTCAATTGGGCTAGACAGAACTAAAGGTAGAGTCAATCCCAAGACGAAGCAGATCAAGTTGATTCGCGACATGTTTGTATTGAGTGTAACTATTTTACAGTGACAATTCGAACTTCAGAAAGGTGAGCACCGTGTGATCATTGGATCTCTTGAAGATTTCCATTTTATACGATGGCTCGTTTTGAAATGAGTGGTACTTCAAAGCAGCAGCAGATAATGAACTTTATTTTGCAACATTCGAATACCCAAAAGTCATTTAACATGAACTTATCCAGGAACACAACATTATCCCAAATGTGATTGACTTCGTTTTGCAGACGATACTCGTTTGTTTACGAAATAATACACGCAGCATTAGCAGTGTCACGTTATTTGTTACATGTATTGCTCCATTTAGTCATTCAGCAGACTCAATGAGATAATTTTGATCTATCACCATTACTGTAGTTATTTCGGGCACGAGACCTAACGAAGGTTATCATTTCATGCTTCCAGACTAGTAACACAATCGACTTTGTTCAAGTACATTGTTTTTACTAACATTGTAATAATGCAATGTACCCTTTTATCTCTCAGTCAAAATGAAAGTAGATAAAAATAATTGAAATACTGATTATTTGTAGGTGTGATAGCTCATTACTTTGGGATAACACACATTAAAGGTTCATTAAACAAGTGATTAATTAAAGCATTTTGCGATTCTAGCATATGATTTTCATTGGGCTGTTCTTTCATTACTTAAAATTATGTTTCATATGTACGATAATAACAGGTCTAACAATAAGTCTAAGTATTATACAAAGATAAAGCTGGTTAAAACACGGGTATTTGATCATGAGGCACAGTCAGCAAGTCATCATCCACGATGAGTAACGCCTGTGGAGTTCATTCATAAAGAAAGCATTCAGTGAAAGCTTTCCATAGAAAGGTATAGACTTTGTCTCAGTAGAGGAATCAAAGAAGGGACTGACCATGAAGGACAGAAAGAGAGCAGCTGCCGAGAGAAAGTGCCAGACATCATGGGAGTCGTAAAAGGGATGGAATGGGAACCATCCTGTCATGCATTCCTCATTGCCAGCTCTCGAGTCTGCTGCAGACACTTCCCATGCTGCCGGAGAAGCTACGAATTGTCGCACTGCAAATCCCCCAAACACACCTGCCCCCAAGAAGTACAGGGTCGGCTGAACCCACGTCCGATTCTTAAATTCACCGTGAAGGGGCTGGAGAAAGTAATTAGAAAGAAAGCCATTACATAAGAAGAGAGGGTAGATATTGAAGTCCCCCTTAGTTAATACGAATCTTCCTTTACCTTCATTATCCCAACGTAGTAGACAGTAAACCCAATGACATTTGCTACCAACACGTAGAGCAAATACGTAGCAAAGTCTTCTTTGTTCAATTCACAGTATATGAGAACTGCGAATCCCAGTAGGAACGAAATTCCTGGTAAGATTATACGATCCCCTTTGAAAGCCGTTTCTTTCAGTTGTCTCACATACCCGAACATATGCAGAGTTGTAATCAGACCTCCGTTCTCTAGATAACATACAAGAAACAAGAAATAAAGACACCTTGCACGCGTTGGCTCGTAGAATGAAGGCTTGAAATGACTTTATATTCGTACCATCTTTAATATAGCCCACACAATAGAAATAGAGTGAAAGGAGGAACATTGACAAGAACTGGATTCCTATAAAACTCCACCTGTATATCGTTTTGGCTTTTGTTCCTAGGAATTCAAACATGAGTCCTACCACAGAAATCAGTACGAAGCAGGCCAAGATGGCAAATGTGTGGTTTCTGTAAGTGAATAAATCACCACACAATTAAACATTAAACTTGCATATAATCAAAATCAAACTATTATTAACTTACGCTCCGAGGTGAACGGGATGTCTCAACTGATAAATCTTTAGAAGAATCAAAACGGAAATGACGTACATAAAACAAGTATCTAAAATCAAACCTGCCTATCAAACAACACCGAATGAACCACAACAATAAGTTAAATTAAACAAGAACGAACCAAATTGAAAGCTAGATTGATTAGGACACAAATGGTAGGCCGCTGAAAGAACTCCTTCCAAAGCCAACGCAATTCCAAGCGCATAAAACATTCCCCAGTTTTGAGGAATCCCGTGATCCCACCTGCACGGGATCTTTGCATAGCCACAACATTTCTTCAGTAGACTTTCCTCAGACTCATCACTCCCGAGTCTCTTGGTTTTCGACGGGATGTACACCATGTTATTCGCTCTCCGGTTTACGAAAAACACAAAAGCAAATCCAAAGATGATGTACGACACGTTGGACCAGAAATGATTAAAATCCACGAACAGTCCAAGTCTTTGAGCACAGAGGAAGTTGTAGTAGCAAATGTCGTACTCTCCTGTCCGATAAAGAACCTGCAATGATTAAATCACACGTCTATTACTTATTACAAGTATTACAACTTATCATTAGACTAATGTTAATGCTGCTGCTACGACGTGATTAACGCACTCACGTACCCTTAAGTAATGTAGAATGAGCTGGTAAACAGGAATGCAGTAGAAGATGGCAATTATAATAATGGTCCAGTAAAATCTCCGTGATGACTTTGCAACGAGCATTGGATCTCGTTGGACAAAGTCTGCGATCATCAAGTCAGCCCTCCACCTGACGTTACCCGAAAACCTACTCCTTTTCGAAATAAAGTGATCAAGGGGAATCCCATTAGAACCAACGGCAATCTCGTCGTCCTCCTCAGGTGATGGCAACACTCCAAGATCGTGAAGCACAAGTTCGTCCACTGGCGAAGGATGCTCTTGATGACGATAACTCTCCACCATCCTTGCATCCGTTTTAACAGAGTTCAGGAGTCCACAGTTTATTGCTGTCAGTTTCTGCTCAGCTTCAACTCTGCGTTATTATACAGGAATCACACGTCTCACGTTAGACTCAATCCTCACTCAATTGCTGCAATAATAGGAGATAAGTCCTTACCTAAGCCATGTGTGTCTGTTTCGAAATAGACAAGTGACGACAATGATAAGAAAGAAAGTGGAGAAGACCGGAATGAAGAGACACAAAAAGTAAATCCAACTGCTGACTCCACTCTCGTTTGTAATAATCAGTTTCACGTTTTTCGTAAGTGGCGAGCCTCTTGTTAACTGTCGGGCAAAAGATGATGATGATGATGATGAGTTGCTGCTGAGTTGATCTTCGATTTGCCTCATTTCTTGGAGCTCGAATCCTGGAAATGGATCTATATAAGAAGACCCTGCACCTTTGCTGCACTTTTCATTTGTATCGTGTGCAACTAGTACGACTATGAATCCTTCTTCGAATCGATTCGTTCTCTGCATAAAAACAGAAATACAATATTGCAAACCAGGAGTACTGCTTTTTGTCTTGTTTTCTTACTTCCAAGGTCATAGCAGCTTTGGTGGTCATAGTCTGCCATAATCCTTGAAATCTCACGTTGTTTTCCCGGTCATATATGGGACACTACGGATAAAGAGTTTCATTGTTTAACTAACAAGCATTTCTCCAATTACACACGAATTAATATCTTTATCATCTTTAGTACTTGCGGACTCTGAACGGAAAGAGTGAGACAGCTGTTGGACCCCGAAGAAGCTTTCACTTTGACTAAAGACACATCCGGCCTGGAGAACTGGAAGCCAAGATACTTGGGAGACGTGGGAGACACATCCAGACTAATCTCCCTACCAATCCTGCGTATACAAAGTGTGTACGAATCATTGGAATTGAATCATTGAATGCGTGGTGGAAGTTATGAGCCATGCACTTTAGTATATAAATCACATGGAAAGTCTCACGGAATTTGGAAGTCTCTGGAGACGGAAACTTTTAATCGGAAGTAAACTGGTCTCTTGCTCGTCGTTGAAACGCGTATGGTTATGTTCTGAGCTTCAGTCTCTCCTGGTGGAAGGCACAGGTTCCTCCCGGCCGTAAAGTAAATTGGTCTGCAACCAACACGAGGGAACTTTCATTAGCAATAATAATGGGAATGTCTGGCCAGAGTGATCATCATCATGAAATTGGTGGTTAAATCAACTACTAACGCGTTCGTTCGATTGTCATTCTCAGAGGAATCGAAAGTATAGGGAATTTCGAAAGTTGTGATGAACTTGCGTTGTCCAACGGCAAATAGAATGGGATGTCTCAAAGTAGTCCTCCTTTCCGCCTCGACTTCTACTCTCAAATTTGTGTTCTGTCAAACCGAAAAACAAGTCAAGTGGATCAAATTGAATTGGTCGTCGCTTTATTTGCGACTTTCCCTCAATCAAGAAGACAACAGATAATTTTAGGCTTGTACATTTCGTGCAATTGTTTTTTAGATGTGACCAGACAAACAAAGATCATTCCCATACAAGGAGTCCCATGTACTAAAGTTCCCCAACGAGAGATTTTCAATGCGTGGAAACCAAACCCTAGAAAAAAGGTCTTTTTCAATTGCCTCGTACTCGTGTCAGACTGCCAGCGATTGATTTTCCCCACCTGCAGACATTTAGTACAATGCTTTTGTGACACGAGGCGAAGGGAGTTGTAGTGGGGACTACAAAAATGGACCCTGCAGGGTCCGTTGAAAGTTGGACATTCAAAAGTGGATTTAATAGCATTGTAACTAAGGACTATCCTAGTAATATAAATACCGAATTTTGAAGACATCTTTCACCGGACCCTGCAGGGTCCATTTTTGTAGTCCCCACTACAACTCCCTTTGCCCCGTGTCACAAAAGCGTCTCAATACATGTCTGCAGGTGCGGAAAATCAATCGCTGGCTGACAGACACGGGCACAGAGGCAATCGCAAAAGACCTAATTCAATGTCCACGCTTTGAAATAATGCTCTGGGGGACTGTGGGGGTGACCAGCAATTTGCAATTGAAGATGACTAGACTTACATGGGCATCCTGGATATAACTTTTGTTAACGTAGAAGGAGTAAACGAGCGATTCGCCTCGTGAAGTGTTGCTCGTGTATTCCTTGTTGATTTGAGAATTGTAAATTCTGCACTTTGTCTCTGTCACTGTGTCGCCTTGAAAAGCTAAACTCAAGTTTCTTGTGCATATAAAAAACCCACACAAGGCAGCCACACAAAAACCTCGAGAAGTAACGCACAACTGCATTCTTGTTAATATTATTATTGTTGTTTTTTTCTAAATTTCTAAATAACCGTCTAGGCTTTATGTCAACTACCTTGCATCGCTGTTGGGCTAGTTTATTATGATTACTCGTAATTACACACACACACACAGTCTGGATTCTTATTGTTTTATTACAGGTGGTCTCTTTTATTCTCTGTAATGTGGATCAGTGTGATAAGCATACAAGTTATCTTATCAGGAGGGGTATACTGTGTCAGTAATATTGAGCTAGTAATATATATATATTGGTGAAGGCTGGACTAACTATACACAATGAGAAGGATGTGCGATAATGCCTCTGCAGTGCAGTTTTTAGTTATTGACATAAGCTCACAAGCATAATTCATAGACATGAACACATACGAGAGAGTTTGTGCTTGGGTGGGGATATTATATACATGAAAGTGACTAATACTGTAAATATGCAAAAAAGACTTCCTGTGATGACCTAAAGCTTTTAAATGAATACACTCAATACACGCACATTGACGCACATGATTCAACGCATAAGGATCATCATGTCATCATTCATACATGATAATATGATTGGGTTTGAGATGCATCTTATCATGAGAAATCGACGACACTGACACTGACGACAAGATCAAGCAATCAGTGTGTAAGTAAGTATAGGCGAACAAAAAATTCCAATTGTAAATATAATGTGTACAGGGTTATTCCATATAATTGCATGTAGTCATAAGATCATCGGTGGGGTAGAATTCGCTCACCCCGAATATTCGGTCAATTTCCAGTGCTTCAGAGTTCTTATGACAACTTTGGAGCCAACTCCAAGATTTCCGCAAAGAAGGAGGAAAGCGAAGCTCCTGCAAATACTCCTCGTCCTTCCGCACAAAAGTTGCGATTTCCTTCGCACGAGAAAAAGGTAAATTGTACAAGTTCAATTTGATTCCCACCCCATCGTACAAATTCCGTGATCGCCCTCGCTGTTCATTCTAACAAGTCTTCTTCGCCGCGGAACCTCACACTTGGCCACTTTGTAGGCTCATAATCTCAGGTAAGAATCCACAGAATTGCTCCTACCTTTGTACTAAGTAGGATTCATAGATGAATCTCTTGTCTCCAAGTGTCTAAAATTGAATGTATTGATTGTGTGCATGCAGGTCGAGAGTATATTGATTTGTCGTGCATCTCCAATGGATTCTGGACCAGGTAAAGGATCATTCGTCAGTGGCGGTGGGGCATCGTCCAGCAGCAGTGATGATACCGATGAGCCTCGTCAACCTGTTCTGGCCAGGAGGAAGAAGAAAAACAACACTCGGCCTCCGATGACCTATCGCGTGGACCCTGAAGAGTCGGTTCTCGTGGGTCTCGCGCAACAAGCTCAGGTGTCGGAATCCCAGTCATTACTGCCTGTCGATTACTTTGAAACTCCTGGTCCAGTAGAGTGCACACAGGTTGGTCCAGATGAGCAAGGACTCAATCCTGAGGATATGCAGAAGCTGATGTGCCTCCTTGGAAATCCCAATGCTTGTCGACCCCCTCCTTCTGAAGACGAAGATGACGACGATGACGAAGAATATGACGAGGAAGAAGACGAGGCGGCAGAGTATGCTGAGGATTCAGACGAGTTTCCTGGTCCCGATCCTCCTGAGTCTGGCCGACGAGAAGGCGAAGCGGCCGGAAGAACATTGGAACCCAACTTGGAGGGAAATGCTCGGAAGGACAAGATAACTAATGATCTGGATAAGCTGGAATCATAATCTGAAAACACTAATTCATCTCATCATGTGCTATCAAATCTTACTGTGAAATTGTATCAATGGATATCTCTGATAATTAATTGTTAAGTGAGGTGTAAACCTTACCCTATGTAAACTAAAGATGTATTGTGGGAATGTTCTTTAATAGCAATATATAAATGCTCTATGTCTTGTATTGTAACTCTTGTACTTGTCTTTCTAACCCTAAGTCTATAGTTTATATTATATGCTTCGTTATCAAGCGACCACTGAGCTATCTAATATGGCAGAGGATGATAATATATTGTGTAGCATATATAAGTAAGCCTGCGAGCATCATGATAGCTTTACATCATCATCATCACGAGTACTAGTTCAGCTGGGACATAAATAGTTACTAGAAGCAAATAAGTAAACGGTTGAAATCTTGAAGAAGATGTTGTTTGTACTAACTCGGTTTTTAAGACCTCCTCGCGACAACAAAACAGCAATTACACTAATGGATAACAGAAATCAAAAATACTTCCCAAAAAAAGAAACGCATTTCGTGTATACAAGGCAGATGACTCGAACAGAAAGAAGAGTTCCATCTCTCTGTCCTCTTAAGTGTAATGGAGTTACATCCTTCGCATTATCCTATTTTGGACTTCTTTCCCATTTCGCCTCTGAAAGTTGTCTTTCATATAAAAGTGTTTTCAGTTCAGTTCACTTAGGTTGTCATTTCACTCAAAATCACTCTCCCATCCAGTCCTCGTCTATATCTCCTCCTTACCATGCAGTATTGCTGAATATATGGACACAAGTAGATTGACAATCGCAAATTGCAGTTTACTCTCTTCTTCTCATGAGCAAATACGAAGAATAAAGATTAAGATGTATTAGGAAGATTGAAAGTTTCTAATAATTTTTAATTTCCTTTTGAAATCCAAAGAATTTGCATACTTGTGTCTTTAATGGTTCTTATAGTATTAGTGTCGTGGAAGCTGTTGTCATTAATTATCCGAGTGTGTATGGACTCATAAAATCCTATCTATTTACTATTTCTGTGGAGCTAAAACAAAATTGGATGTGGAAGTCTCATCGGGACAAAGAGGACAACTGTAAAAGAGCATAAAAACTCTTTGGAACTTTTTCTCCCTCTTGCAATTTAATTCCATCTGATGATCTTTTGTCTGCAAAGGAGAAGATGGTTTGGGACACCCTCACCAAACTCGAGACTTTAATTTTCTACCAAAAGTCATTCTTTTCCCATCTTCCCTTAATGTGAGTCTGTTGTTGCACTCAGGTAATTATTAGCTTTCCTTCCTTCACACTACCAATGACTTTGTACGACCTTTCCAATTCCTTTTGGGGAAAGAGGAACAGAGAGAGAGAGCCCAGACTTTTACTTTTTCGACTCTTTTCTATCTCTGTTCCTTCTAGTTGGAGTTGCATTATTATTACTATTGAGAGAACTTGTACGAGAAAGTCGTTACCATTGAACGCAATTTCAGTTGAATGGGTGGAAATACTAGATTGAAATTCTTTCCTTCTTCCAGTAATTCCTATTTGATTACCTTAAGGTGGAGAATGTAATCTTCTGCTTGTACAACTAACGCGTGTAGTATTCCTTCACCGAATTTCTCTCGGCTAACATCTGAGTTTGGAGAATAGGCTTTTCATTTCATGTAGTAATAATAATCGGGTGCAGTTGCAACACTTACTAGCCTGGTATTAAAGAAATCTTCGAACATTCGAAATCAAAAACAGACAAAAAAGGTCCTTTGCAATTGCCGTTGTACTCGTGTAAGCGTGCAAAAGATTGGCTTTCCCCACATGCAGACATTTAGTAAAACGCTTTTCTGACATGGGGCAAAGCGAGTTTCAGTGGGGACTACAAAAATAGACCCTGCAGGGTCCGCGGAAAGATGTCGATGCGTATCTAGGGTAAAGTTAGTCCTTAGTTACGATTTCGTAAAATCGACTTTTGAAGGCAACTTTCAACGGACCCTACAGGGTCCACTTTTGTAGTCCCCACTGAAACTCGAAATGCCCCATGTCAGGTAAGCGTTTAACTCAATATCTGCATGTGGGGAAACTCAATCTCTTGCACGCTTACACGAGTAAAACGGCAATTGCAAAAGGCCTTATGGTTTCCAAGCTTCGAAGATATTTTTAAATGAAACAATGCAAATGCTTTGTTATTGTACAGCAAATCTTAATCTATCAACCAATGCAGCATCTAGATGAAATGGGACAAGAAAAGGAAGAGAGACACAAGATCTGCTGGTGACACAAGCGTCCGTCGTTCTTCTGGACAGATGTTGACTCGACAGTGATGATAATGATGCCTTAAGGGATTTCATATTTTTACTTCGGGACACTTACCAAATCTGGATCTGAATCTGAAATGAAATATCGGTTAGTAGAGCCGGGCGTACTTGCTTTTTCTCCTTCCCCTGCACTCATCACGAGAAATTTCCTATCGTTCGAATTCATCGTCGATTTCCACAGAGTGACTGGCATCAGCAAAGCATGACGAGAGACGACGATGGGTTTTATGATACAGTTTTGCATTATTATTACACATTTCAATGTTGATTGACTCTGACAGTGGCAGCAGTGGCCCAATGGCTACCGATGCAACCGAGAGATTTATTTGAGTAATGAGAATCATTCACTGATGGGGGGATTACGTATCGATTTTATAAAACTTCATATCTCTATATGGGCAGTAGAAATAGTAGAAATTGGCCAGCTATATACGCGTAAAGTGCGTACTGCACTTGTTCTTGGACAAAAGTGCACACACTGAAATGATCTGTTGTTAAGCCTTTTTAATTTTATTCGAACTTGATTCGGGCTGGGACACACTCACCCTACACCCATACACAGTCCCTACATTAGGGAACATGTATAAGGCAAAAGAGGGTGAAAGAGAGGACTTGTGCCCCATTTCTTGCCATCCCTTAGGATTGGAGAATAGACACTGCCCTTATCTAAACTTTGTGTAAGGGATGGTCCTTGCTTGCCTTCATGTGGTATATGGTAATCTCTGTGCACAAGTCCACCAAAATTGGCTCACATCCTTCCTTCCTCTTTCGTCACGAGTTTTTATTGGATTTGTATTTTAAGTCATTTCATTAGAGGCCCATAAACTTAGTACACACGAGATTGATTATCGCACATTTATATCGAAAGCTCCAATAAAGTATCATGGGATTTTTTGTACTCTGCTCCTGTATTCGTAAACTGGGTGGAAATGAATGATAACATGAACCACATCTTCGGATGTGGAGTTAATGTATTGGTAATAAATATTCATGTGAAATAGAGGGGCTTTACAGATTTAATGAATCGTTATGAAAGGATATGTAGGTTATCTTTATCGGCTGTGCCTCCTCTATATAAACTCCAAGATATATTAATATCATTATATTTATAAAAAATAAATGAGAGCCAAAGCTTGCACTCTTACATAAATCTAATCCTATTTAATTTGATTTAATAAAATAGTCGTTCGTTGTAATATAAGTCACTTGCTAACCAGTACTACGTTTCAGTGGTAAAAAACCCTGTTTTAAACTTATTCACATCACTTTGTTTTAATTCTGATTGTGATTTAACAAGCAGGAAGTAATGATGGATTATATTCCTGTGATCGATCTTCAAGAAATCGCTGCTGATTCAAATTCACCTTCGCCTAAGCCTGAAGCTTGGAAACGAATCGCTGGAGAGATCCGACATGCCCTGAGCAATATCGGATTCATGTACCTTACAAATCACGGAGTTGGAAAGGCAGTGGTATAGTAGGCTCAAAGATCATTTCCTAAACTGCGATTATAAAACGGAGCAATTTGCCACCGTGAAATATTGTATATGCATTTTCATCAGATACGGAAAGGATTCGAAGCGAGTCAAAAGTTCTTTTCGCTCCCTGACGAAGTGAAAGCGAAATATCGAAAGATTCCTGAGAAAAGCAGTCACGGTTGGGTTCAAGCTGGCCAAGAGCTGTAAGGAAATCAAGACACAGTCTTGTTTGCATTTATTTTTAAAAACAACGACTAATTGGCTATAGTTAATGTCATTAAATCAACTTCAGACTTAATCCGAATTCAGTGTACGAGCTGAGAGAATGCTTCGACTACATTCACACTCCGTTCCGACAGCCAGAATTCCCGTCTTCAATGCCAGAGAGCCCAGAGTTCTACTCGGCTGTCCAAGAATTTCAGACCGAGTGCAACTTCCTAATTCGAAAACTACTGAAACTCCTTGGCCTGGCTCTTGAGCTCCAAGACGATCCTGATTACTTTTTGAATTGCTCGAGTCATCTGGATCATCCTGAGATCCCAAATGAAACTGATTTCCGAGCAATCTTTTACCCATCAATAGCCAAAGACTTGGAAGATGTTCCTGAGGGAAGTGTGAGATGTGCCGAGCATACGGATTACGAGATTATTACGCTTTTGTTTCAAGATGATGTCGGAGGTCTTGAGGTATAGACGGACGCTTGTGCTTCCTCCCAATAGTCAAGATTCCATTTTGCTCTTAATTCCAATAGTAATGCATTTAGGTGAAAGCTGCAAATGGGTCATGGGTGCCTGCTAAGCCTCTTCCTAATTCGATTCTCGTCAACACCGGAGATTTACTTCAATTATGGACCAATTCCTTCTTCCCTGCCACTGTGAGTTCTTCGTACAAGCATTACGCCAGATGTTTCCAATGCCAATAATATTTATGAAAATGTTTTTGGACGCGCAGTTCCATAGGGTCGTCATTCCGAAAGAAGAAATTCGTACGAGAATTCCTCGATATTCTTTTGCGTACTTTTTTGCACCTGACAATTCCACCCTAATAAAGCCTTTAAACTCAAAGTTATTGGACAAGGGAGACCAAGCAAATGCGTTCGCTCCTATCACAGCCTACGAGCACATTCGCAAACGAAGTACAGAAGCTTATCAATACTAAATTGTCTTTGGCATAACTCACAAGGTTTGATCAATTGTTGTGTGAGGAGATTTCTCAAACTAATAATAAATATGAAAGGAGATTGAGAAGTAAATTAATACCTTTCTAAAACAACAAGTTTCTTATTGTTTAGTTAGCAGCTCTGTGCTCTCTCGATCTAGTCAACTCTGATTAATCGATCTTCCAAAAGATCGTATAAGCTACCTCCGACCTTCCTCTTTTAATTAATGGCAAGAGACAATAAAAGAAACTTTCCTCAATATATGATCCTTCAAGTCAAACAAGCAACAACCATTGGTTTTCACGCAGTCCCATCGCATATACCTCAATAATATCTTTCTCAATGCGTACAAAGATAAATTGATATTATTATTGTCTTTCCCTTATTGCAAGTATTAGTTTATGATTGTTGTGTTGGCCAGTCAGAGTAAAATACTATTAAGCCATACACCACGTAAGACTACTGGGGAATATAATAGGCCATCTAAGTAAGTAATAAGACGATGTAATGATAAAGATAGTAGAGTATAATAGAACCATGACACTTCTTGACTTCCCATTACATCTAATAACACTCAAGATAACAACACAGGAGTCGTGATGAGGAGGGACAAGAAACAACGCGAACTATAAGACACACAATGGGGAATGAAGAAAGAGTATATAAGGAAACATTACTGAAGAAATATTTAAGACAAGAAATCACCAAACGCTTTCTCCCCTTCTCGATACGAAGAATAAGAGTAAGAAGGCTAATATTGGAGAGGACCAATCTTTAACCGTACATCATCAGCTGCTGCTGCTGTGTATGATGTCTTAGAGGGTGAATACGACGATGGCTGCCACGAGTGCCATGTAATTTGCCCATCTAAGAAGAAAGCCTTGAAAAGACAAAAGAAAGTTGTGAAGGGAAAAAGTTAATCATAATTCTGATCACATGGAAGTGATATCACATTCCCCTTGAAAAAAGAGTCTTAAGTTAGAGAGTGAGGATAAAACTTACCTCTCCTTATATATATTTTGGTCCACCCTCATCGTCATCGTCTTGAGATGAACGCATTTGTCAAGGAACACAACTTCCTTCGACTCTCCAGCTTCACTTGGGTCAGATATGGCCAGGATGAGTGCGAAAGTATGTTGGGATATGATGCATTGCATGCTTAAAACTTAAGAGAAGGGGGGACGGTGAAAGCAATGGAAAGTGCGTGTGTGTATGTGTGTTTGTACGTATACCTTGTGTTTCTTTAGATATTCTTGTCTTGTCAAAAGATATACCTAGTCTACTATACAATATAAGGTTGATGCTAGGAATGTTTATATACTCAAGGCTGGACCTTGTGTATAAACGTCTTGGATTCAAGATCAGATAAAGGTTCAAGAAAGAGTGACTTCAAATCGACCCTTCCTTCGTAAATGAAAGTTGTATACCTTGAGAATAGAGAAAAACAATTAAAGCCCTTGAATGGATGAAATATTCAACAGTTAATTTAATGAAATACTTTTAATCGTTCTAATTAATGATCTTAAGGAACTCCTAAGAGTCTGATTTAATCATTCCAACCAATTGTAAGGACAAGACAAAGACCATAATATCTCTTTGAATTTAACGCTTATTTAAATAATGTAACTTTAGTTTAATTTTTATCTCTCGTTCTCGTAGCGAGTAAACTGTTTTCTCTTGAGCGTGTGTTGTTAGCATTCCTCGGTGTGCACTACATTAAAGCTGTAATTGAAGTAGGATACAAGCTACCTCCTTGTTCTTTCCTCTACGTCAACAGACTCTAAATGGGGGAATTAAGTTTTGAAGCTACTTCGATATTTGAGTATTTGGTATGCAAAGTCTCACTTTGCATGCACAAACCAACAGTTAGCTTTCTTGAGGAAGAATGGGAGGGTGGTATACGACGTACGTTAGAAAACTTCCATATGACTCCTGCTTTCTTAAGGAGAATAAGCTTCATCGTCACGAACGAACCGATGAAATCATGCTCGAAACGAGAACTGCTTTCCTAGGGGAAAGCTATACGCTCATGCAGTCGTCGTAGTGTCTTCAAGACATGAAGTATAAGGAGCTATTACGCTGTCACAGAATGTTATTATCAGTAATATTAGATCGAACTTCCTCTTCGTCCCAGCTTAAACGGCAACGAAAACAAACTCTGCCTTTAGTTTGTATTCCTTCGTGTTTGTCATTTGTCTTTTATTGGAGATTTGGCTAACCCTTCCCCGAGTAATAATATTAGCTTTTATATCTTCCTCGATGAGATCAAATGGCTCTCCATTCCAAACTCACTGAAGTCTCCCATAAAATCCTCAAACTGTTTGCTGCCTTACGAATTTACCTTCATTACTACAAAGCCTGCTATCTCTCCTTCATTGCCGTATGTCAGGTTAGAGTCGGACTTTATCAGGAACTCAAATTCACTCTGTCAATAAATGCTTAGAAAGATGTGGCTACTTGTTGTGTACAAAAACTTGATATATAATTATAATGCATTTCCACTACTGTCCAGGAGTATTAAAATCATACACAGGTGGACACCCATAAGCTTCCGCACATGGTACAAGCGACGACAACTATTGCGACAATTGTAAAGAAGTTATCAAACGCCTGTCACATTACTATATGCGTTTCATTTCATTGTAAGCGGTGGTGTAGGTTTACTTTCCCTTATTTCTAATGGAATATCTCTCGGGTATAATTTTAACTCAAGTGTAAATAAATCTCAGAAATTTCCCAAGAAATTCTCCTCCAAGACATGTGCAGGCGTTATTACCTGATTTGAAATATGATTTGAAAAATGCATTTTCTAAAGTGAAGATTTGGATTGAACATTTGAAGACTACTCAAAAGATACAATTTGCAGATGGGGTGCCAGTCTAATGTTTTCGTATAAGTTCATGGGAAATGGAAGTAAAAATAAGCCAATTCATACAAGACGTTGCACTTCAGCTCATCTACATACACTGAACATACACACAGAACATACAGACACAGACCGAGAGAGAGAAGACAGGTCGGTGCAACGAAGAAGGCAATGCTTCAACGGTTTCTTGTCTTGAAAGGGGAGAGAAAAGCCTTTGAGAAAATCATGAGGAAATCCAGAGAAAGATTGTCAATAAGGGAAAGTCCGCTTCACGGCTCACGTTAAAGCCATCGTTTACGAGGCCCAAGAACGTGTCCGGAATGAATGATCTCCTTCACTCATCTCACAGTTTTGGACTACTCCTCTCTTGTCTCTTTATATATAAAAGACCCGGACGTGTGTGCTTTCTAAGCCAAGTTCATCATCATGATGATAGCTTGGCTAACTACACTTTCCATCCCTAAAGAGTCTCTACACATACATAGCATAGTCACATGCACACCCGTGTTCCCATCATCATCATCATCGTGATCATTTCCATCCCTTCACCAGAGAAGGAGAGGGTTTTCCGAAGAATCCTCACCCAAATAAGATTACTTTCCACTGTTTGTTTCTACTTTCACCACGGACAAAACAGAATTCTTAATCAGTGTTTGCCTCCAGAGATATCCTTCCAAAGTTTTAACACACACGAGAGAGAACCTTGAAAAGAATAGATAAGTTTGGACACTGAATTTTTCCCGAAATCTCAGACTAACTCTTTAGAAGAAGAGGCTTAAGGGCTGATTGACTTCTCCTTGGATTATGTCCAAAACTTTCAAGAGTGGATTTATCTATCAACACTCTGTGCATTTAGATGAGGCTTGGGAACTTATTTATTGTAGATAACTTTCGTGTAATATGCAAGCAGGATTCCAATGATCCCATATAGTTAAGTATATGCAGGAGTATAGCAATATATATAGCATTTCATTGAGAAAGGTGAGTCACAAGGTTTTCCTCCGTTGAGTGTTATTTACAACGAGAGATGGTATAAAGTACATTTGGTAGCCACACATTCATAAATAAAAAATTCCTCCTTTGGTCCAAACACTTTTAAGGGAAGCGTGAGCTGTTTTCTTTATCATCCAAATCACCAGATGAAATAAAACTTGTGGGAAACCTATCATTCTCATCTTCTGATCTACTGTTGGCATTTTGATCTTTACTTCATTCCGTCTTCAGCACATTCTCGGAAAATGAAAGTAGATTTGTTTGAATTGACTCTGTAATGAGTTTTGCTCCTTCAATACAAATATACAAAACACGTCGTTTTAGTGAAACCACTTCAGAGGCTTTTAATTTGTTGGGATGTTTTCAAGTCAAAGTGCTCAAAAACTATCCACGGAACTTACGCTTACGCTTTTACGCTTGGAAAAAATGTTATTGATAATATAATAGGGATAAATTAGAATATATTTCAAAACTAACACCAACAACATGTTTATAGTTTATAGTTACTGTACTAATGGATTCAATCGTAAAAATTGAAGCATTTTGTCAGCAGCTGCGCTCCAATGAATAGATAATCTCTCTCGGAGTCTCATAAGCATTTGAGTTGAGTAAGGCCTTGCTTGGTGACGGATAGATTTACGAGAGATTTTAAGTAAAAACCTAAAACTCAATTTTACTACTTATT
>Ga0194135_10000456_pt1 | contig 24115 bp, 7 predicted proteins | sample LitLau_LLRF_2013_FD_134024 | JGI IMG/M metagenome (GOLD analysis project Ga0194135, IMG submission 134024) | Freshwater sediment microbial communities in response to fracking from North America - Little Laurel Run_MetaG_LLRF_2013 (version 2) | ecosystem: Environmental > Aquatic > Freshwater >... | reverse complement strand
GTACAACGTCAACATTCCGTTGTTAAGAAAGCCTCGCCGGGTGGCGGGGAATGGGGGTGGGGGTGGTGGTGGTACTAATGGAACACTCTTTAAAGATCCAGACAGACCTATTCAAAGGTCAGTTACACCCTTAGACTCCATTGAGAAGGTGGCAGGGTGGCAGGCACTTAGTCAGAATGGAGATGGACCTGCGAACTCAACAGACGAGGACTTTACAGACGGTCCCATGAGTTCGTCTACGCCGAGGAATAACAAGTACGAGTTCAGTGCGGAATTCCCCGATGACGATGACATTTACGAGGGGGATGAGAATCACAAAATCTGGGGTGGGGGGAGCACCGCGTCCGGACACAATGGAACCTCCGAGCTTGTCTACTTAGAGCCCGATGGTACTCTCAAGTCAGTGAAGAGTCATAATTCCAGACTCACTAAGCCACGGCAGTTCATTTCCCCTCCGCCCCCACCGCCTCCCCCTCCCCAACAGTTTTCCTTGCTCAAATCTGTCGAAGACGATGCGTCCTCGAGTACGAATAAGAAGAAGACGAAGAAAAAGTTAAAGAAGGAGATGAAGTCCCATCAGCAAATGGCATTGCAGCATGCACAACAATCGCAAAAGTACTTGGTGAGACCTGCGTCAATGATGAACCTAAGTACAGGGGGAGGAGGTGGTGGGGGTGGCGTCACACCCGGGAGGGCAGGCAGTGTCATGAATGGCCCAGTGAGCCACAACAGGCCTGGAAGTGCAATGTCAACGCTTACAAGGACACGCCCCCCAATGCACGGGGGACAAGGGGGACTTCTCCATATGAATCACCACCCACAACATCATATGAATGGCTATGGGCCTCCTCCAATGATGCACCACATGGTCCCTCAGCCGATTTACGGTCACCTCCCCCCTCCCGGTGCATACGCAATGCCACCGCAGATGATGAAGGGATCCTCGAAGTCGAAGAAGAAGCAGCAACAACAAATCCTCACTTCAGTACCTCTGGTGGCCCCAATGGCTATGGTTCCCCATCCTGGAATGCACATGCACCACCCAACGGCAACTCCTCCCCCGATGTACCATCATAAGATGATGGAGCAACAACAGGAGCACCCGAAGGGGGGCATGAAGCACTCTCCAGAACTGATGATGATGCCTTCCCACTACGCCACGATTGAGAGGGGTTATCATTACCACAACTCGAATCGACTCGCGATGAATGGACATGGAGGAGGAGAGACAATGATGAGGAATGGCGACTCCTCTACTCTCGTGTCGAACAAGAGCAAATCGAAGAGCAGTTCGAAGGACGATACTGCAGGGACGTCTCCATTTAACACGGGGATTTATAGGAAGAAGGGGCACTTGAATGAGAGGGCTTTCTCGTACTCCATAAGGCAGGAACATAGGTCGAGATCTTACGGGTCGCTGGCTAACCTGCAATTTGCAAATGAATCTGGAGGGCCATTGCTAAGGCCATCAGGCTCTCCTCCTCATACAGCAGAAGGAATGAAGAAGGAACGTGAAATAATACAAATGGTAAGGGACTTGGATTTGTCTGGAGACGAAATTGAACGATCCCAAGTCCCTCCTGAGTTTTATCCTTCGAAAAAGGCCAACGGGTATCATCATTCTTCCCAAGGCAGCAATAATCATCGGCAGCCAAATGGACTTAATGGGAATCATGGACCGAGAATAACTCATCGCTAAGGGTGGGTCGTAAAAGGTATGCATTTTACCGATTTCCTTCTCGCACCTCTTCTCCTGTACCTTTTTGACATCCTTCTTTTTCTATCTCTCTCTCTCTGTCTGTATACGAGTACTCAACAAACAATCATTATTGGCCTCTCCTTTCCACTCTCCAAGAGAGCTAAATAGCCGTTAACTAATTAACATACGAATAAATTATTCGAAGACGCAATCACAACGGGTTTCAGACTCTACGCGGTGCTTATAGAAGCTTCCTATTGGCACAATCATATTTTCAGGGTTTTAAATACCTCATAAATTCATCAATCAGGTGTAACGGGACATTATAATACGCATACAGTCTCATTGTCTCATCCACACTACAGCGTTGTAGTTGCGAGACTTATTATTATTATTAGAGTTGGTTGCACCCAATTGAAAACAAATATTGTTCGAAGTAGATTCATTATCATCGTTAGTTTAAGCGACGAGACGCTAAAATAAGTGTACGGTGACAAGAGGAAGTGAATATATTAGCATAATGTATTATGACTTACAAAAGGAAACTATAATGTAATTTTATTGTGAGCTCACTCGTCAACATAGAAAGTCTAGATTTCCATTGATGTCACGAGAAAGAAACCGTGTAAGAATGAGAGGTTTTTGTCTCATGACACAAATGACCAAGCCCTGGACTAAAAATGTGTCTTGAGTCTCTTGTAGTTTGGCTTTAATTGATTAGGATGAATGTCCTTGGTCTATTTTGTTTTTGTGACGGATGATCATGGGAATAATAGTTTCGTGTATCTTTGGGTTAGTAGAGTATTTGCATTTCTTGAGGAATGTAGACAAATAAAGTTTCAGTAAAAGTGAATTAAAGATTACACAGCCAGGACGGCGGATGTTTGTATATAATGTTCGTTCTTCCACATTATTATATACCTATACTTTTTGATGATTATCTGGTGAATTTTTAAAGGGGTTTTTATGTGAAGGCAGTACAGAATAGGAGAACAGTAAAGTGCGTAGTATTCAAATAATAGGTTGTAGGGTTATTTCACCAATTTACATAATAAAATCGTGCTGCTATTTAAGTCTGAACAATGATTGTGGCTGGTACAAAAGTTTGAGATTTTTGTGCTTGGGAATTTAATAGAATTAGCTTAATTGTAAAGGTTGAGTTGTTGAATCGATGATGAGTGTGTCTTGCAACTAATTGCGAGTCCAATAAGTTGAAGTTTAACATCCTTATGTGGGTATTGTTAATACAATGTGTGAACTATCTCTCGTCTAGATCGGGTGACCCTTAAACTTAAATTTCATTTTCTATGCAAGGCAATCGATTGAATGAGGTGGTGATTCAAGTGTGAATAGATATTATTGTGTAGTCAGTTTGATTATAAAGCATTTAAAATAACGAATGCATTATATATTTCATTTTAGCTATTATAGGCTTACTTACTACTGTCATTCAAAATCTCGTCAATTAAGGTCACCACACAAGTACAAAATAGAGATTTAAGAGACTACTAAGACTACTACAGGCCGAAGGAATAGACAGAGGAAATTTAGGACAAACCCTGAATATATCCATCCATCTTGATTTTTATCCTGTCTGCACAACACCATCGTCATCGTGCTATTAATAGAGATGAAGATTAACTTGGATGAATTGAATCCCACAGTGATGTTATTGTTCATTCGCCTCATTGAATTTTAGTGGTCATCTCTAAGCAATGAGGAAAAATTTGGCTTGATCTCCTGCCAAATATGCTGTGAAATGATGCCATGTTCTGTGTTTGTAATAATGTGTGTGTGTGCTTGTGACAAATGGGAGAGTTGGTTAGTTTTGATTTGGACATTGGATGGCTTAAGTGGACGATAGTGGATAGTACAAAATACGGTGCAAGTTATTCCCGATGATACTACGTGAAAAGGGATGAACAATGGGGATGCTGTATAAATTCTTTTCTCGCATGTTCGCATGTGTTGTACAACCTTAAGATCTCAGTGAGCCCAGTATAATTTCAGTGAATAGCCAATGAAAGAAACCCTACTCATCTTAACCAATGAACTTGGTACATTCGACTCTAACTGAATAATGACTGGAATACAAATTAGTTGAAGTCTTAATACCAAACACAATTTCAAGTTTATTCTCTTACATAGTATTACGTACGTACATACCTGCTGTATTAAGCTCGAGAAGTGGATTTCACTGGTTGATTAGATTCGTATATTGTCTTCTGTAGCAAAATCAAAGTCAAAGAAGCTTGAGAATGCACTATGCTGCGTTGCTGCGTACAACAGATTTTAATACTCATTGTATCATGCATATTATACTGTACTCTAATAAACGATTGCAATCGAGTTAAATCAACCGTGAGTGTGTGGGTAGATAGCCGATACAAAATGATTCTTCGGTTGGCGTGGCCTAAAAATCTTTCGGTTCATGGCTAATTGGTCTTTAAGATTGGATTTGGTCCACTAAAATGAGAACACTCTTGTACATTCAAAAGTCTGCTCATTATGTTTTATTTTTGTAAAATAAATGGGAGGATGCTTTGACGTGTTGTGAGATAATCAAAGAAGAAAAGTGGAAATATATTCCAGAATGTCTTCCGGGAGTACACATGCATATATACATTCATGCTGATTCATTCATTGCCATATAAAGTTGAAAATTTGAAAGTATGTGATTTGAGCAATTCTTTGAAAGTTATATCTGTGCATAATAATACAATTTTAATTCATATAATTCGTACAATCAGCAATTGTGCTGTGGCTTGACCCAACACACATCGTGAATCTTCTTCCTTAATGATGCATAAAATACCTCTCGTTAATATTATAGCTTATTGTCACAAAGAGTGCGATAGGAAATTTCTTGAATGAAAGTGCGATTCTTATTATGTTGTGAAAAATGCATAGGCATACTTAAACATTGGAATTATTTGCTGTTGAGGTATACTATATATGTGTGACTTCACTTTTCTTGTTGAGAAAGAAACCAATTATAATAGAACGTGGCTGAAATGTATAATTTTTTTGTAATTTTGATGCATTAATGTGCTACTACGGACGCTTGTTGATATTTTGATATGCTTTTGTATAGTTGACTCGTCGTTGAATGTCTAGCAAGTCTAAGTCAGAAAAAGTCACATAGCGAATGAAGATGAGTTTGCATGAGAATGCAGTGAGAAAGAATTATTTATATGGCATGTCTCCTTGAAAGTGTCGTAATTTTTTTAAAGATTAAGTGAAAAAGATCTATCTCGTGTTATGCAAGTCTCATCGTCTGTCTAATCACAGGTATGCATAAAATGCAGACCTACTTATAATGTGAATGGGAAGTTGATAGATTGTAATAATATTCATTCAAAGTTATGCACACAAAAGCTTGTGCACTTTTGTATTCCTGAGAAATGAAAAATGCATAAAAAATTATGAGTTCATAGTTATCTGTACAGAGAAGATTTGAATTACTCCACATCCTTATATTGTACGGACGTCTTGAGCAAGGGTTGAAAAATGATGAGTGGGGGGAACACTTATAATATTGTATTCTCAGAACACGGATGAAATGTGGATGTGTGTGTAGGAGTGTAACAGACAGTAAAATATATATAATAATCTCTCGTGTCAGATTCTCAAGCGTAAATTATTTTACGGATTAAGTTTTTAGTCCATGTAAAGTTCACTCTTTAGTGGTTCAAAATGTTTTCTTCTGAGTAATTAAGAGATCACTTGGTACGATAGCAGCAGGTGATATAGATACGCCATATCGCGAAACTCGAGCTGTCAAGGGAAAAATAAACCAAGTAAACCTTGGCTTCCTTATGCATGAAATCGCAAGTTTGATGGTCGAAGATTGTTGGTATAATGCATGCTGGGGATGCCTTGGGATAATCTAATAAATTGCAAGAAGTTCAACACTGCGATTGTTTAGTACTTTATTACTTTGATGATGATTTGACAGGCTTATGAAATATAAAGCTTTAGAAAGAATGACAATTATTAAAGACCCCTGACGATGAGAAACAATTTTAAATCTACCCACAGCTCAGGATTTCTGCATATCAAAGCTAAAAAAATATTACAAAATGAGCAGAGTACAGCAGATTTGCTGACGACTTTGTTGTCAGCTACGGCGTAATTACAGTAAATTTCAGGCTCTTGTTCATTTTATGATACAATAACTTAAGTTAAATGCATTTTGGGACTGTGATAAGAACCAGAGAAATTTTTGAGGAATTCTTGCAGTGGGGTAAAGAAGCTCGAAGACCAGAGAACAAGATTTAAAGACGATATAATGCCACAATAACTCAGCCACAAGTCGCTCTAACTTTGCAACACCTGAAGAAGCCAAATGTGTTGGGATGTGTTTAATAGTGGATAAACAAGTTATGAGAAAATTATAGTTCAATAGTCTACGATGAGGATGAACGTCTATAAAACAAACTTTTAAAAGAGGTACGCAAAACAAATTGTGAATATTCAACGAATGGTATGACAGTCAACAAATTTCTGTTTAGAGTAATGTCATTGTTTATTTAGTAAGTCAGAGATAGTGATGAAGGTAAATCGCCAAAACTGACTACTAATTTGTAGAAAAGCGTACATTATAATCAATAATCGGTAAAAAAATCTTTTGGCGAGTGACTTGCTGGTGGTATATATGAACCTTATGAGAGACAAAATAACTTGTATAATAATATTGATGACAATCAATATACTGAATTTAAATCTCATATTGTGTGTGTGTGTGTGTGTGTGTGTTTGCCATGGATGGTACCAATTGCTTCCGACTAGTTTATTGACTCGCTTATAATTAACTGCCTAAACAAGTCAATTTAATTTTGCGAGTTTCACTTGCTTTAATAATTAATGCGGAGGTACGGAATGATAGTTGATGGTGTGTCTTGAGGTTAATGTTTAAATGCTTTGCTTTTCCTCTCGTGTAATAAAGCAAAGTACGTACAGTATGCATTGATATAATTTATTTTACACAAGATTGGCTCATAAAGTACAGGAAGGAAGTTATATAGTGTGTATTTTTCCTTTCATGCAGTGTCATGAAGAATGCGTGTTGTAAATGTTGTAATGTGTGCATGTGTATGCAACTATATTGATAGTGCGAGGAATATATAGCAAAAAAGTAAAAGTAACCATATATAATACGTTATAAAATTAACGTAGTACGTATATGCATTCACCTGTGTTATTGTCATTTTGTTCACTTAACTTTTTAAAGTAAGTTGATTAAAGAAAGGGTTGTTAATTTTTACGAATTACTCTACACTAAATATAATTACAAGACTTTTTGGAGACATACAACAACAGAAAGCATTATCACTTAAACACAATATATAAATGAACATTAACTTTGATGACAGAAAAAGTAACGAGTTAATTAAGGAAGTGGGAATAAAACTTTTCGAAGATTAAAAAGTCTTGATTGCGAGTTATTCGAATGATTGATATGCTATAAGTACTTTCGGCCATTCTCTGAACATCAGAGAATTTTCGAAATTTAAATATACACTATCATAAACCTTCTCCGCCGCGTTTGTAGAATTGTGATTAATTATTTTGAAGTCGTAATATGAAAAGCACAAGGTTTTCGTGTGGGCTTTAAATATGCGGAGTAAAATAGTAGAGAATACAGCGCGTTTAGAACAAAAAACCACTTAGTATCTCATCTACATGGACAACAATAGCGATGACGTACAGCTATCATAAGAAGATGACTCTTCACTTGAAATGAATCCTATAAAGTACTTAAGAGGGTTTGACTCATCCCTCGGCCATTTAGCTTAACGTAGTATAAATCTTTCATTTACATTTCGCATGCCGTTCCAATGGTTACATTGAATGAGTGTATCTCCTTATAATTCAACTGCTCTTTTGAGAATTTAATGTGCACCTTACACACACCGAGGTGTTCTGCGTTGTATGTTAATTCTTGAAGGATCAGAGCCAAGAAAATGCCTTTATTTCGTATGAATTACAATATAGTCATTTTGTAAGTAATAATGGCCAAGATTCTTTCACTAACGATAAGTTCCCATCAATGATGATGATGATGATGATGCTGTAGGGAAATATAAGGACAACTTCCTCTTTCGATACGAGAGCATCTCTAATTATTTATTTCTTTTGTAGAAATTGCCCTCTTTCTTATAGGCCACGATGGGTTGAGATTAAATTTCAAGTGGACACATTCATCGACAGCAATAATATAGAATATATTAATTGGCATCTCTTTACTTGCTTTTTATGGATAAACTGTTAGCATCACTTATTACTGGCAGTGTTATATTACACTCAATGTGGAAGTTGTTCTCGCTTTTAGAGAGAAACTACATAAAGTATGAAGTGATCTCTATCTCATCGTAGCGCATCCAATTATAAAATTATTATCTACTGCTGACTGAGTAACTGGTAAGATAGCCCATTTAAGCAGAGAATAGGCGAGATTAAGTAGAGGTGTACATCTTCAATAATGGCTGAGTCTGAAATCGGGACAGTGAACGAACGCTCCAAGTACACCACTAACTAGTTTCCTCATTTTTCGTTATAGACTAATTGTACGAAAGATTTAGTGGAAGGAAATACACATGAGATTTGCAAAGTTCGAATTATACAGTGAATATCTCACAGCAGCAGTGTTACTGTCAAGCCATATAGCAATAGAAATCCTGAAGAATATATAATCCTGAGCTTAGGGGAACTTATTGCGCGTAGCTCCTGCGGTGGTTGTGTGAAAGAAGACTTGAATGAGCTGAGAGGGTTTATGAAAAAGTACGAAGTAGTAATTGGAAGATATTTCAAAATGTTTGGAATCTACAAGTGAAAGACAGAGAGCGTAAGTCGAGGGAGGTTGTAAATGGCCTGGGGCTGCATAATTAAAGGAACCTTATACGGGATATACACCATTGTATCGTAAAAATGCAGGTTGGACAAACTGTATTTTGTATTTGTTTGTGGGCATGATGAGAGAGGCATGGGAAGAATTCGGCCCTGCAGTGGTTGGTCGTGGTGTAGTAGGTAGTTATGTGCTAAAGTAGACCAAACTTCAAGGGAAGTTAATGGGATTTTCAATGAATGAAGAAGAGATGCCATGAAATTCTTGATTCGCAACTTTGTCTCATCCACACGAATCAACTTGCCAACTCACCCAGTAGAAAGCCAACTTATTCAGCGTAGTCCTCGCTGATGCTGTTAACTCCTCTTGGACTTGCAGATTTACATTTCTTATATACATTCAACTACTAACCATGTTATTGACCTTCATCTGTACACACATAACATTAGTTTCCCACAGCCAACGGATTGTCAGTTTAGCACTAACCACCCTCCACCACTTATTGCATGTATAGCCAGCCACTTTAACTGTCCCTTCTTCTTCCTTCTGCATATACCATACATTATGAATGTGTTGTTACGTACATTTGTTCGTTACGAAAAGTTTCAAAAACCTTCCGGCTTTCGCATCAACCTCTTTTTATGGTTGACCACTTATTAGGATTACATGCGGACAGTAATGAAATTCATTACCTTCGTTGCAGTGTATTCTTATCTTTGAATTTCCTGTAAGGCAGTATATCGCGATTTACCAGGACAAACTTGAGGAGAAACATTTTTGATAGATAGGTTATCTGTAAAAAAAATAGGTACTAAGCGTTTTGTAGTAAAAAAAAGTAGGTTTCTCTCCTGGGAAATGCACACACGTGCTTTAAAAATTAGGAAATCACCTCGAACAGAATGCGAAAATTGGGAGCAATCGATGTTTTAAATTCAAAGAAACGATGCCGATTTGCCGAAATTGCCGACGGTGCATTACAAATTGAACATATGAAGTTTAAATGGTTTTTCGTGAGTTGAGCTAACTGCATTAACTTTGCAGATTAAGTTTGTGAATAAGAAGCAATGAGAGCGTAGGAGAGTTTTTACGAAGTTCTAAGTTAGCTACACCAAATAACAATGAGGACTTGACTGCGAGACTCATGCGACTCTCTATACCGTCATTATTGCATCACAAATTCGTGTGACTGACTCACTTTTCGAAATTTTTTGCCTCGGCCTTACCAAATAAATAATGAGGAGGTACAGTAAACAGGTGAAAATACAGGATTTACTAGTCTCAGCCTGAACTTGAATGCTGACGACGAGCAATGGCCTAGTAGACGGACCTGAATATTGAGTAGCTAGTTTTGTTGGAAGATTTGGCGTTTAGCAGCGCTCGATAGAGTCTATACGAAGATCTTCAAGACACACTCGTATGAAATGCTTCAGAATCCCATCGATGTGGAATCACGTATCGTGTTCAAAATGTTTGTGCACACCTACATTACGGTACACCCTAGTCATTTGCAATTCATCTCTCTCCACCGAATCCTCACTGTGGTGGATGGACTTCTCACACGTATCATTATGTATTACCAGCTCATTCGCTGATATGAAATAAATCATCGCGCAACACCACCTATCGCGTATAACTCAGGTGGATGAATGTGTCGTAACAAGATGGGAAACTCACGATAAGCAGGATTCCAAATAAAGCGATTGTCGCCAAGTTAGATTTATCTTTGTATGCATGGTTCAGAAGCCGTGGAATTTAGACGAATCTTACGATTAGAGTCACCTGCTGCTAAACGTTCAGCGTTTTTTCAATCTAATGAGATTTTTATTCTGTAATTCATTACATTACAACTCATACAAATACCAGCCACAATGTTCAGTTCTTGATGTCACATATAGGCGCATTAACTTGGTATTACAGGTTTTGTAGTTTCTTTCAAATTCTCTCAAACTGTAAAAAATATGTTACACAGTAGGACCGAATTTAATTGTCATCAAAATTCAAAATGGGTCAGTTCTTCCAGAGTGTGTGCATCATTCTTGAACGAACAAGGTACAAGGTGTACAATACATAAGAGCTTGGCATTTCGAAGTGTAGGAACAGTGTCAATTGTGACAAGTTCTTTCGGATAGCAACTTATGTATCAGGTCTCTTGACTTTATTTTAATACCTGGTGCCTGAGAGTTGGGCTTTAATTTAGTACAACTGAAGCAATACAGATTCAAAATGGTATCACGGATTCAAATTGAATAGGAATTTTATACGGTCGTGTGATTATGATTAGTCTAGTTAACAAAGGATGACACATCTGTGTGTAGTTAAAAGGCAGAAATGCCTTGAAGGTTTTACTACAAATCATTACAACAGATTTGCACTGCAGCAGTGAAAGAAGAGAATGGAATATAGAGAGTTTATCGAAGTAGTAGCTACTAAAGAGTTTATCGATTGTGCACCATAGGTTTAACATAATTTTTCTAACGCTTCTAAAGACGCTTACATAGATCAATATTATGCTGTTGAATTTCAAAATGTGATTCTAATGATTTTTTTGTTTGTTTTTGCAGTCATTCACTGGAGTATGAAACTCTGTACGCCATAATCAACCTGTGTTAAAGACGAGTGTAAATTAAAAGTACGAGAAACAAAAGACAAGAAGACAATCCTGACTGAAGGAGACTTAAGCTACAACACACCTTCATCCAATCAACACAATTAACATAATATATATTATATCTACTTGATTGTTGAGAATACAAATGTTAAACTTTTCAATTGTTAGTATAAAATGCAATTAAGTTACATATTTTATAAGTACTTGAATACTCCATACGATGTTTCGATTTCTTCCTAACGCACACAAGTTATATTTGCAAATAATCCTGATAAAAGTTTTACAACAAACTAAGAGACTTTCTTCAATCTGCCAGTTTTATCTTCATCGGTTGCTCTGTACGTAAAAGAGACTATATAATTAAAATATTGTAAATCACACAGAGTTTATTGTATCCAAGTATACACACCTTAAATGTTATTTTGTCTAACGCATGTCACTACGGAAGAAAACTTTAGAATTAATTAGATTATTAACAATAAAGTGTACTAGTGTTAGTGTTAGTTATATATAGATTGTGCTAGATGATGAGATACATATATATATGTATTTGTACGAATGTTTTATTAGACTTATTGATGACTTTATCACAAATATCATTGCGTGTACTCTCTTTTTATACTCATTATTACGAACGTGGTTTTAAGTATCGGTTTGTGTTAATCCAAACTCGTGTATGAGTCTTTTAGAGTAAGTAATTTACTTGACAGGTGTTTAAAATAAGAATATTTATTTACGGAGGCAGGAGTAACGCCGATGTATGAGTTTTAATATCTGAAACAGAATATGTCAGTCACTGAAATTTATACTACGATTTATTATTGTGTGTATTTTAATGTATGCCTTTTGCCAATGCATATAATTCCTAAGTGTACAAGATATCTACTTATATGAGATTGAGTATCCAGCAACAGAAATAATGGTTGAAAGAATTAAAGGAAAAATTTGGGATATATCCTTGAGATTTTTATAACTGAATGACGCTCATTTAATGTCTTGTCAAGATCAAAACCCGATAATTAGCTCATTGTATACCGGACAAGATATTCATACAATTTTGTGAGAGTTTTTAACTTACTGGCTTAAAATAAAACTATTATTTGGAGTACATTTTCCTAACCTCAGAGTCTGAGACAATTCCATCCATTCAATAGATTAGATTTACAATTTATGCCATTGCCATGTTAGTAATGAGAAACTGTGTTGGAACGTAAATGCACGTGAAGTAAATAAAAATAATAGAATTATCTCAACTACTGAAAATTGTGTGTAAATTTTGTCTTATTTTACCTTGTTATATACATTATACTTTTTGACTCCGTGGAAGCGGAATGGGCTTGCCAAATATGCTTACAAGTTTTAATTTGGAAATATTGTGTGATTGTGAACAATGCAATAATTCTGATACAAAGTAAGTTTCAAGTGTAGCCAGAGGTTTCTATCTGTCATTCTGATGAAACAGATGATTAATTAATGTATAAAGTGAATGAAGAGATTCTAGTTAAGAGAAAGAGAAGCACGTCCGAAGACCAAAGAAGGATTGAGTTCATGAATCAGAAATAATGCATTCTGATGGCAGCCTACATCAATTAAAGAGTTTTGATTAGAATTCTCTTTAGCTAAAGGTTTTACAGGCTTCTTTCTTTCAGATGATATCAAACAAATTCATTCCATTCTCCGTGGATGCTGTTGGAGTTATGAAAAACGAGTAGTGTGTCCTGTTCCCTTTCAATATATGTCTTTTTTAAACGCCAACAACGGCAAGAACTATTTTCGTATTTTCTAGCTGACTAAGCATGCAAAATGGCTCCATTGGCTTGTGTGATTGATTGATTACCTTCGTCAGACCGAAGAATTTTAATGTAGCCGCAGTAGCTTTTGAACTGCAGGCTATAATATAATATACATTGTTCAGTTCAACATGTGACTTCAAGATTACGATCAAAACATTTCTGAATTTTATAAACCATTCTGTATCATCAATGGTTATCAATTAAAGTAAATGAAAATGTATGGAATTAAATCCTATGTTGAGAGATCCATCGTGCTTTTTACTTTACTTGTCACCTATACTTCTAAAATTGGTTGTCCATATATGCCAATAATATACTGGTCACAAGTCAACATTTAGGAAGGTGCAATAAAACAACTTTCATGTAAAAAACAAATAAATAAAACCTAAAAGCCATTCTGAATCTGGAAATCCCTTTCCTGTCAATCGTGGTAATTTTAGCATCTCACAATCAGACGCCTCGATACTGCATAGTAAGTAAAGTAAGAAGAAAATCATATCACTTGAGGCCAGGTGAGTTTAACTTCAATTACTCCAATAATAAACTTGTATAAGTCAGTGGTAGATGGCATTTACTTTTATGAGAGAGACTAGAAGACTAGTTTGACTAGATTGAATAGAAGACTAGCTTGGCTTCATGACTTTTGAAGGTGCAGCCTCCTCGAATTATCCAAATATTGATTGAAAATCTAATAATCAACTAAAGATCTTAAGTAATAATAAATGATCGATCGCTTCTGAGATTCGTTTACTTTTATAATAGCTGATAAAAATGTAGTATACATCAATCAGCGTTACTTAGAGTTTTACTAGTATCTTCAATCCATATTTGTATATCTACAAGATTTCTGGACTTCAGAAAACTATATACAGGGATTTATACTTTTCTGTTCGAAATGCAGAAGAAAGAAAATGTATGAAAGCTCATATGAAAGTAATTAAGCGAATTTTACATTCAAGGCTTAATTTGCTATTTTCTGCAAATCGGTTTCTGACCGATGATATAAGCGAAGAATAGCCAGAAAATTCTCAAATTTCAGAGATTTTCAGACATCCAAAATGATACATCCTAATCGAGTCATATTTTTACTGAGTTCAGTTTCATATGACAGGCAAAGTTTTTAGTATTTTCCACAAGTAACGGAACTATCTTTCCATGTCCTCTCCTTGGAGCAATAATTTTTCAATTAAACAACTTCCATCAGGGAACTTTAGAAAGCTGCGATAAAATTTTAACAAATGAGGATTAAAAATTACCACACACATTGAATAACAAAAATGTACTATGACTCGCAAATTCAGTAGAGCTATAAGCATTAAAGCCTTTAAAGCACTGCTGTGTCTGACTGAATGAAGAGTTGTTTAAATTTTCAATTGTAAGAATTGTGAGAATCACATTGTTTATACAAGACATGATTCTCTATTATTCTAAGTTTAGTTTGCAGTTACTCGTCACATCAGAAGAAGAGTGGAACTTTAAGTTGTTCAAAGAAATTGGTCTCTTCATAGCAGGTGCATCGTATGAGGATGAATCCAATTCACAACAACTTAACAAATCGTATAAAACACCCAAAGACAGCCCAGCGAAATTTCGGAATGAATGTCTCAACAAACAAAAGAATCAAAGAATTTACTTAATCTCAGTTTAACAGTTAGTCTAACCAAATCCACATTGAATTTTGAAAGAATCGCGTTACGCAGGAGGAAGAGTGCAGAATAAGTATATTATAAGCATTTAGCTGTATTACCGTAAATAAACAAACTATGATTCGCATCGTGGTTTTTCAAATCCACTAACAATACAACAGCAAACTTGCATCTATCTTAAAAGTTTACATGGTTCACATCATCAGTTGTAAAGGTATAGGGATTGTGATGGTTATTAGCAGAGAGTGAGGCAAAAATGCAACAGGCAAAATTAGACTTCATCAAACTTATATTTCATGTGTTTGGCAAATCTCAATTGGATGGTTGAAGGGAATCCTAATAAAGAAATCCAGCGACCGGAACGCTGACTGACGCTGTGCCCGAACTTGTCTGATGCTGGTTCTTCTGCTGGCACTAATAATACGAAATAATGGAAGGAAGTGCTACATTCGCTTATCGTTCAAGTTGATGCCCATGTATTAAGTATACAGTCTTGGTCATCTCGTATGTATGTAAGTTCTGGTGCTTTCCCACCGGATCATTAAATTGTGGGTTTGATTGCAAGGATGAAGAGGGATCGGATTATAAGACAAAACTACCTGATAATGATTAGGTAGTGGCAGGCAGAGTGATGACGACAGTTATACAGGGTTGCTTAGGGCAGGGAAATGATCTTCTTCAAACGTTATCTAAGTACCTGCGAAGGAGAAAGAGTTTAAGTGAGAAATCCTCCCTAGCTGTGTGTTCAACACTCTGTCTCACCTCTTTGTTGTATAATTGAGAGCCTTTATTTTGCGAGTTAAGAGATGCAAAACAATAAATCCTTAAACTCTCACGCTAACACTTGATTCTATTGTTGTTTCATTCTTATCTGCGGTTAACCACAAAAGCATCATTCTCGAGTTATCTCCTTAAGTCTTAGCATCACGCAATATAAGGTGTCTTCTTCCATCCACGTACGAGAGAGAGAGAGAGAGAGACAAATTATTGTAGACATTTAAATGTCAGACGGTCAGTGGTTCTTGACCACACTCGCACATTATCGTTATTCGTATTTATTACGAATGGATTAGCTAACGCATCTGAAGTTCATTCAGTTCTTAGCTGTCTGCGTGTGAGTACAAATAACACTTCTCAATGAAATATATATATCTTTCACTACTGACCAGGCCTCTGTATGGTAGTAAACGACTTCTCGACTTCAGCTTCTCGTCTTTTTCCATTGTTCATTTATCCGACATAAAACATATATAATCCTCGAAAGCGTGTGAATTACCTTTAACAGCTGCAGTTTTTTACTAAATTTATTGTGGACCAGTGTAGAATTGTTACTCATTGTCAGAACTGAAATTGACATGGAACTGTTGAAAAATCAGTGTTATAAAAGAGACTTCAAAGTTTATAAAATTTTATTCCATGAAGTTTTGCTAAGAATTTGAGCAGAGTGCAGAGGTCGTCTTCCTGAAACGCGTACTTTCAAGTGAATCAATAAAGGTAAAATATTTTGACAGTTTTCATTCTCAGTTGTGATTGGTTTTAAAGTTTTAGTTTTGTACTGTGCAAAATAGCGTGCTCTTCTTCTATAAAAATCCTCTCCAAAACCAATTCTGAATACTTCTGTCATGAATGTCATGATGCATTCACAGCCTCCTGTAATATGAGGTGTTCATAGGTTCACGAGCTAAAATTACGAAACTCCGAGCCAACCTGACCTAGAAGTCCACGAAGTTCTTGCTGGCAAAGCATAAAAGATATCAGTTAATTTCGTTGCATAATAATTGGAGCTAAATTTGGGTAGCAAGGACCGTGAAGAGATTTTTTGATGACCTACTCGCATCTCCGTAAAATGCAGTTTGTAGCAAGTGTACTAGTATACGCACAGGTGCTTGTAACATGTTTCATCCCAGTAATTAAGTTTGGGATGTGTCTTTGTGATTAAGTGGGTTGATGTCCAAGGATGATTTTATTTATGTTCCATAAAATCATAAACCTTACTCTCTAGACGAATAATAATGATAATAATGATAATAGAGCACAACTAGTCATTGGCTGAGTAGCATGTCTCATGAAGTACCAGGTCTCGAAAATTTAGGAGAAAGATTTGCAGGTGACGGGTGAATTGAAGATTATAGTATGAAGTGTAATTTACTTATTTTTGAGCCTAAAAATCAGCTAAAATTACCAATAATGAGCTGTTGTATTTAGTTGCACTAAAAAACCACTCCTTACAGCAGCAATTATAATCAAACAAGAATTGTGTAGTAAACAGAATTCAGATCAATATTATGCTAAATCAGGGAGACATATCAATAAACCAATCGCTCGAGAGATTAATTCTGCAGGAGACAAATTTAATCTACTACCTACTAGGTTTACTGAAAATTAATTGTTTAGGATCCAATCCCCGAATCCAAAAACGATAATTCTGAACAGTTGCAAGAATAAAGGATTCAGCATAGCCTTAAAAGATAAAAGTAAATCTCGAAATCTATATGCGACCTCTTCATATAAGATCCTCGCATCATTTAGTTAGTTTAATAGACCCTGAACCCAATTACTTCGTCGATTTACTTTAATTACACGTTAACTTTTTGTCAGTTCCTTCAGCTCTTATCAGTTGCATTTAACACTTTATGTTCAGAGTTCAAATGCAACAAAAATCGCATGCTAGAAGTTTCTTTTACTTCCTACAAGTTAAATCAACAATTTGAACATTGAACTAAAATGGTAACTGAGGCGCAAAGAATGATGCATGTACAGCTATTTTTCTGTTATCAAGATCAGACCTTTATTTTAATCACTTTGTGTTTACCCCAGAACGCCAAGAGCTGGCTGAATTAGAGTTTCATCTAATTACTGTGTACAAGTTCAATTTTAAATCGGAGACTTGAGTCCATCGCTGGTTTTTTATTTCGATTGCAGTCTCAGTCTACCACGAAAAATAACCGAACCACACAAGTGACCAGTTATTCAGTTGCATGGTTGAACGTATTTTCTTTTTCCTACTGTTTTTCCAACTACCCATTGCGTTGGTTGCATTAAGCCAATATAATAAGTATATAAGACTATCATAAGGATTAAGTCTCAACATGGGTACAATGTCAGCACTCGCGATAGAAAGCACATGCACACTTCTCATTAGATGTCTTATTTGCTTAATTGCCTATGGGAATTCTGCTTTTGCATTTATTTAGTAGTATCAAAATTAAATTAAAATCGGTAAACGTATGATTTATCGAGACTAGAATTTATTTGCGTCCATGCAAGTTTACACCATGTGAATGTTCGGCATGAACTCATCATTATTGTTCAACTCGTGTGTTCTAACTTGAATTCGATCAAATTAATCCCAAAAGTACTGTACAGTATAGTTTAATTTATTCAAGTTTGACTAAATGTTCAAGATCACAGAGTGATATCTATGGAGTTCACTGACAAAGAATGCTTGTTTCAATTATATTTAAAGAAAACACTACTAATCTGGGAAAGTGTGATAAAAAAAGTTCTTTGTGTGATAAACGAAAACTCAGTAAAGAATTAAGCATCTTTACTTTTTGATTGAAGGACTACACAGCGAATCGAGATTTGTAACAATTGATTCGACCTAGCCACGATTAATGTCTTTCATTGTTACTTATTTGTTGTATCAAAAATAGAATAAACAACTTCATATCTCAAATCGTTTACTACACGCTGAAGAAATAACAATTTCTTAGTTTCACCCCAAATATAATGAAAATGATGATGATGAGGAGGAATTACACTCGTATAAGTTAATTTGTATTTTCATTTTTATTATTGTATTGATCCACGTATCTGATAATACTAAACGAAGCTTATTACGGCTGAGCATCAGATATATATAGGGTGAACCAGAAATAGATATGTGGAGAAGCCTCTTCCCCATAAGCAATAGCATGGTGAAATTGAAGTAGTTATGGGAATACATATCTATTTCTGGTTCACCCTGTATATTGAACTAGCAGTAAATAATACCTAATTTTTGGCTCTTATAGTAAGTTCTTGGTTAATTATGACAAAACTGGTGCAAAAGTTATTTACAAGTTCTCTATACGGTCAGATAAGTTACCTACACACGTTTTACGATTTTACGAGTTGCTTTATACTTAATTGTTTCATTCTGACATGGAAGCACAAGTTCGTTACAACTTCCCCTATTGAAATTAATTAAGATGATTGGTTGATCAATTGATTACCAAACGAAGTTAAACTAAATAATTATTCAATGGCACGATCTAATTTTAAAACAAAGAGAAGATTTCAATTAAGCATTCTAAAAAACTATATTAAGAAGTAATTAAGGTTTGCATCTGTAGTCTACTAGGCTGAAACAACATAATATAATATACTTCTCTCCGTATTTTAAATGTGCATGATGCACAGCGGTTGACACATTAGAATCAAAAGCACAAAATGGTGTGCAAATTGTAGGATATCTGTACTAATTAATACTAATTCTGCAACTTATACAATCTTATTTACTACTGCGCCCACTGATAACAGATCAGATAATGTGAGATACATAGTAGACTTGTATAGGCATTTATAAACTCTTCCTACTTGTAAAGAAATAGAAAAGCAATTGTGATTCTATCCATTATTACTTGAATCATAAGGGCATAAAGAGATTCACGAAGACAGCCTATGTGAGATAAATCGGAATGATTTGTACGCTAAATCTTCTAGTAGGCGAGTAGATTGATTAAAACACGTCACGGTGAACCGATTTAGGGAACATATGTCGCTGAAAATACAATAAAATAGATTTCGTTGAACGATTTTGGACTCTTTTTAAAGTAGCGAAGAGACTGCATTATTTCTCTGGACGAATGTAGGCTATACACTTTGCACACCACGCACTCAACTTTAATCCACGTACAAAAATAAGTAAGACGGACTTATCCTCATAATCGCACGCTGTACTAAATTATGAACAACCTGAAATGCTTCTCAGATGACTTCCCTTCCTTCGTATCACTGGTCCCTTTAAAAAAAGCAAGCAATGAAAGAAACACCCGTTAGTTGAGTGATACTTTACATCAATGCTTATAGGTATAATATATGTTTGCTTCTTGTCTTGGATATCTTTGAATGTGTGTGTGTGTGTGTAGCCTCGAGAAATCTCATGACAATCAAGCTCTATCATCATCCATAGAGATCCCACATAGTGTGGGCACTGGTGCTAAGTTGTTATTATGTTGTACTGACAGGTGGACATCTGTCATTCTGATGAGTTGATCATCCTAACCAGAATATATACCAGATGCTGCGTTTAAAGGCCTATTTTCATCTCACTACAAATTCGAATCTGGTTTATCCTTAAGCAAATACTGACTTGGACTATTTTCTCCTGAATAGTTTGTGGCATAGCTCATAGTTCTGAGGAGGAGACATTGTTGTTACCACAACTGTGTTTTAAAGTTTATAGAAATCAAACCATGAAATGAGACATTATGCACATTAGAGACCGCAGAGACTAAAGCGATGATATTATATTGTTGGGAGGGAGGACGTCTGCAGAGTCTTCTCGGTAGATTTTGGCTCCTAACGATGACATGAATTGCATGCAGGAGTTTCCCTTGATGAGAAGCATTAATACTTAAGATGAATTCGGTCCTTATTTTTTTCAGATGGTGATCATTTTGCAACAGACGTTGGAAGGAGGTCAACGCTTTGTTTCCACAGTTGTGGAAGGAGCTCATTCGATTGAGGAAACCTCTTTCATCAGCAACTTCTCGATTAGCAGTCAACATTCGATAAGTGAACGTAGTGCTGTGTACAAGCAACGGATTGACAGTCTCTTTGGAAAATCCACACGTGTTAATGCTTTCGTTCCTCAGAGTGTGGAGCCATTGAGCATTCGGATTAATGGGAATTGTGTGACACCAACAGCAATCATTCCTCCTGGGACAATTCTGGAGGAGATTGAGAATACAGTGGAAATCGCAAATTCTGAGCGTCCAAAAGATGAAGATACTTATTCTCGAGTAACAGATCGAGGGTCTGTTATCACGGACTCTTTGAACCACACGAAGACGAGAGCAGCTGTGATTAGTTCATCAAATAATCAGAACAATGTGAGCAGCATTCGAATTACATGCGACGAGGAGGAAAGTGAGACTCCTCAGCCTCAAAGCTTCACTGTTACTTCCTCAACTACGTCTTCTTCCCCGAGTTTGGAGGTGAAAAGCGAAAAGAAGTTGTATCAGCTTTTTAGAGATATCCCCGGGGGGAGGGCTCATCACAGCAATAATAATATCATGTGGAGAAACGGAAGTTACGGGGATATGTCTCCAGTTCTGTCGGAGGAAAAGTCCTTTGGAGCTGTAAGAAGTTCTCCAGGAGGAGTGCTTCAATTTCCAGTAGAATACTTGGGAAGTGTTCCAATAGAAGGCAACACGACGTCTCTTCAAGATCTCCAAGGCCCATTGAGAAAGCTTTATTTATCCTTTCTATCTGGAAAGAATATCATGAGTGGTCAGTTAGCTATAACTTCAGATGGTCTGAGATTTGAAGCTCCAAAAATTCGGCTTGTGAATCCATTCACAACCATTGCTGTATGGGCTGCAATTAAATTTGTGGCTAAGGGGGAGCCGATACCTTCAGAATGTGCGTTCATGCCGCTCATAAGTGATCCGGTAAGTCTTGGTTTCTGATTATACCATTAGATTTTAGTCGATGGCACTCTAAAGAAAGAACTCTACTGTATTTGTATTTGTATAAGTGTTTGGTTTATATCTAATGAGTAATCTATTGCTATTGCGATTGCAGGAAGGACAAGATAAGAGTAGACTGTTTGGTCGAATGGATTCAGAACTGGCTAGGGCATACTTAGGCTGTATGACTGGATCCAAGAAGAGTTTCAAGAACCCCCCAATCTTTGCATGTGTCATGCGAGAGGCTTCGTTCAGCTTGGATTGTCATGCATTTGCGTGCAAGTGTGCAGAAGATGCTATCGTAGTGGCCGCAAACTTGTATCAGTCTTTAGTGGACAAAATGCGATGTGGAAATAAAGAAGGGGAAAGCGGATACGGAAGTCTGAACAGAACGTCTCCTTCTGCGACAAACAGTTCGCCGAATCAAAACCGATCTGGGAGCTCAGCCTCATCGACAGGAGTGCCGAATGAATGTGGAGGCGGTGGGAACAATGGCAACTTCAGCAGCAGTAGTGGAGGAGTAGGAATTGGAGCCAGTGGCCCTTCATCTTCTTCGGGATTAGATGATAAGCGAGACAGCCGGGCTGTGTTTTCAGATTCAGAGTCTGTGGTACCTATTCGTCCTCCACGTCGGAAGAAACGCCCATCGGAGGTTCCTTCAGGGAATTTGAAGCGTTATAATTCAGATGATTCAATATTGCTGAAAATGCCCAGTAGACGTAGGTCATTTAGAGGAAATCATTATCCTGGGAAGGTGAAGAAACGTGTGCAGATTTCAACTCCTGATGAGACTTCTTCAGACTCGGTTAATGAATCAATAGACCAAGTTCTAGATCGTATAGTTAACCCTGGGGGAATGTCGTTTAACGATTTGAAACCATCATATCAAGATCTAATTCTGAAGATCGCACTGACACTAACACAAGATCAGCTTTATCAAAAAAGTAAGCAAGCTATGAAGAAGCAGCAACAGTTTCATATGCGTAAGAAAAACGGGAAGCACGCAAATTTTTCGGGAGGCGAGGCATCCGATGATAACTCGCAGTTTCTGAATCACATTCTAAAGTCATTTTCAAAAATTACTTCAAGCAAATCGGGGACGAAGAAACAAGTGAGTAAATCTCCCTCAGGAGGTTTTGTAGGAGGACCGCACAAGCCTACTTGCTATCCTCTACCACCCCCGAAAAAAGTAATTTTGAAGAAGCCCAAGGAAGAGGATCCTTTCATGTCATTTTGCAGTGGTTGCATGTGTGAAAAATGCTCTGAGAAATGTTATTGTTCTCTCCCGTCTAAGCATAACGTAAAGATCAATGGAGTGATTCCTTTACCATCTGTTTCGGTCAGTTGTTCTGCCGTGACACCAATTCCAGGCCAAATTCAGGGTAAATGTGGAGATAAGCCTAGAAAACTCTGCGGATATGACACAGACAGCTGTGCGGAGAGTGAGAAATGCTACTGTTCTTTGCAAAGAGTAAAATCCAATGGACTGAAAATCTACAATATTAATTTAGACACAGAGACATCTGATACTGATACTAACTCGTATGATTTGGAGCCTTTTAATCAACATCATCAAGATATTAGTTCGTCATCAAACGCTAAAACTGTTTCTGCTCGATCCGTGGAAATCTTATCATATCATCCTGCTAAGAAGCTGACGAATGGAAGCTCCTCGTCACCGAGTTTCCAGACTACAAATGCTATGGTGCACTTCACCAGCAATGAGGACGTCGAGGCTCTGGAACAACCGAGGCCTTGCACTTCTCGTAGTCATTCATCTGGTTACAAGGGGGTACATTAAATTACTTACCTGTTTCTGCCATTACAGCTTTCGATTTCAGTAGTCGATTTATGCAATTTTATGGTTTTAGGATATTGATGCCATGGGTAAATCGTCTAAAGACAAGGTGCTGTTAGTCACTGGATCAAATCCTAGGTTAGTGTACCAGGAACCTCACACAAGTCGCATGGACCACAATCATCAGGAAGGTAAACGGAGTCGAAGCGAGAAACAAAGGCATCTTCTTGACATTATAGAAGACGAATGTATTGAAGATGAGGAAGAAGGTCGAGACGGCAATGAAGCTGAAGCAGAAGACGATGAAGATGGAATTGCACCTGAGAAAGTTCTATCAATGAAAAAAACAGCTGAAATTGCCGCTATGTTCACAGATCTGAAGTTGGAACAAACTACGAATGTAATTCCAGACTTAGCACAAAGTAATTTTGACTCGATGCATAATACTGAAGACTCGGCGGCCTCATTAGATTTCGAAGCATCGTTAGGTTACTTGCCCTAACTTTGTTTATGAACTTAAAATTAAATCAATGTAAAATAGTAACTGACAATTGCAATAAAAATGAATATTTTGTTCACAAGTTTATTTATTACAGGATAATGTTCGTAGATTTGTACTTTCTAACTGACGAACGAACACTTAAGAACAACCCTTGTTATGGTAATAAAACGATAGAGCTCTGACAAAAATAATGGATTAATATACCGTATGTTGCCTATGTATTCGAACGCCTTTATGATTAGAAAAAGAACTAAACTTATTAAGTCTTTTTAAGGCAGATTTGAAGGCTCCGGTTGCTTAGAAGCAGCTGCCGGTGAGGTACGAGAAGCTTTCGGAGCATTTGAGTCGGATTCAGCAAGCGGCGAGGAAGTCTCACCCTTGATAAACTTCGATACATCCCCAATTTCAAGATCTGGACACTGCATGGTCAGACAACAGTGGTCTCCACTCTCACGCAGCTCCTCTTCAGTTCTACACAACAAAAGTGAAATCATAATCAGTATCAACAAATACAACGATAACAATACTATAAGATAGTAATAGCT
>Ga0194135_10000455_pt1 | contig 24141 bp, 23 predicted proteins | sample LitLau_LLRF_2013_FD_134024 | JGI IMG/M metagenome (GOLD analysis project Ga0194135, IMG submission 134024) | Freshwater sediment microbial communities in response to fracking from North America - Little Laurel Run_MetaG_LLRF_2013 (version 2) | ecosystem: Environmental > Aquatic > Freshwater >... | reverse complement strand
CCGTGCAGACGGTGTACCCGCTCGATCAAGGCGCTATGGTCGTTGGCCGCCCGGGCGGCCAACGACCATAGCGCCTTGATCGAGCGGGTACACCGTCTGCACGGCGCCACTCGTTATTGCGGAGTGCCGCAGTTGCGTGCCGCCTGCCAACGCAGCGAAACCCTGCTCAAACAGGAGGACGCCAAGGCCTTTGCCGCCCTTGACGAGCTGGACCACGCAATCGGCCGCCTGGCCGCCGAGGCGCGGATCAACGCCTGACCCAGGGCAAGACCCGAACAGTGCCCGGCAGGCATGCTGGGCGCCCCGAACAAGGATGCAAGCATGCGCACGATTCTATTCAGCAGCCAGAACTACGACCGTGAGAGCTTTCTCGGCGCCAACCTGCCGGCGGGTATCGAACTGCAGTTCCAGGCCGCCCGCCTGAGCCTGGACACCGTGGCCCTGGCCGAGCGCCATGAAGTGGTCTGTGCCTTCATCAACGACGACCTGAGCGCCCCGGTGCTGGAACAACTGGCCGCCGGCGGCACCCGCCTGATCGCCCTGCGCTCGGCCGGCTACAACCACGTCGACCTGCCTGCGGCGCAGCGCCTGGGCCTGGACGTAGTGCGAGTCCCGGCCTATTCCCCGCATGCGGTGGCCGAACATGCGGTGGCCCTGATCCTGGCGCTCAACCGACGCCTGCATCGCGCCTACAACCGCACCCGCGAGGGCGACTTCACCCTGCACGGCCTGACCGGCTTCGACCTGGTGGGCAAGACCGTGGGCATTGTCGGCACCGGGCAGATCGGCGCCACCTTCGCCCGGATCATGGCGGGCTTTGGTTGCCAACTGCTGGCTTACGACCCCTTCCCCAATCCGGCCGTGGAAGCCCTCGGTGCCCGTTATCTGGAGCTGCCGCAACTGCTGGCTCAGGCGCAGATCATCAGCCTGCACTGCCCGCTCAATGACCACAGTCGCTACCTGATCAACCAGGAAACGCTGGCCCACATGCAGCCCGGGGCCATGCTGATCAATACCGGACGCGGCGGCCTGGTGGACACCCCGGCGCTGATCGAGGCGCTGAAAAGCGGCCAACTGGGCTATCTGGGGCTGGATGTCTATGAAGAGGAGGCGCAGCTGTTCTTCGAGGACCGCTCCGACCTGCCCCTACAGGACGACGTGCTGGCCCGGCTGCTGACCTTCCCCAACGTGATAGTGACTGCGCACCAGGCGTTCCTGACCCACGAAGCCCTGGCCGCCATCGCCGAGACCACCCTGCACAACATCGCCAGTTGGGCCGCGGGGCAAGCGCAGAATCGGGTCCTGGGCTGAAATCCGCACGGGCTGATCGAAGGTCGCCTGCCCGTAACCTGCGGCGCAGGGGCCCGTGCTAGCATACGCGGCAGATTTGGAGGACCCATGGTCGAACACGATTTCCGCTACAACCTGATGAACCCGCAACACACCCTGACCGAATGCCGCGCCCTGGTGCCCGGCCGCTATCAAGTCACCGGCAACGGTGGCTCCATCCGCACCGACGACGTGCTGCTGGTCACCCTCAAAGGCAGCAAGGACCTGTCCATGCGCCTGACGGTGGAGACTGTGCGCCACCTGATCAATCCCGTCGGCCAATGGGTCGCCGTGGCCCGCGGCCCGGTATTCGGCGAACTGGCGATTCACCAGTGGCAGGTCAACTGCGACAGCTGCGCCGCCACCCTCGACTTCGAATTCGCGGTGGATGCCAAGCTGGGCAACAAGGCCCAGAAACCCGCCGCCAGCGCGCGGATCGCCGAGCTTGGCTGGCGCAGCGAGGGCGAGCAGCACCGCTGCCCGAAATGCCAGAAGGTCGGCCAATGAAACGCCTGATGCTGGCCGCGGCACTGGGGGCCGGCCTGCTGGGCTGCGCCGCCGAGCCGCTGAAGCTGCAGCAGGACCGCAGCTATGTTCTGGAATGGATCGGTGAGCGTCCGCTGATCGATTACAGCCACCTGACCATCACCCTGGGCGAGGATGGCCGCGCCTACGGCAATGGCGGCTGCAACCATTGGTTCGCGCCGTACACCCTGGACGGCGAGAAGCTCAGCTTCGGCAAGGTCGGCAGCACGCGCAAACTCTGTGCCCCGGCCTTGATGGAGCAGGAACGCCGCTTTCTGCAGGCCCTGGAAAACGTCGAACGCTGGGATGTCTCGCCGATCGAGCAAGTGCGTTTCTGGCCTGCCGAAGGCAAGCCGTTGCGCTGGTGGCTGGAAGAAGGCTGATATTTCTGTCGCGGCTGTCGAGCCTGCAGGCTGCGAACAACACCCGGAGGCCTGACTCTAAAGCGAGCTTCAGGCCCGCAGCACGCCTTCAGGGCCTTCGCAGCCTGCGACAGCCGCTACAGCCCCCACGCCCTCAATGCCCGCGCAGGGCCTGCAATTTGGCCAGCACGCCGGCGGCGGTCTGCTCGCCCAGCAATTGCTCACGCACCTTGCCCTTGTCGTCGATGATGTAGGTCACCGGCAGCGCCTCGCTGCGCGGCAGTTCGAAGCGTTCTGCGGGGTTTTGCGCCAGCACGGTGAACTTGATCCCCAGCTTCTCGCTGGCGCTCTTGAGCTCCTCTCCCTGCACATTGTCGAAATTGACCCCCAGCACGGTGGCCGACTGGCCCTTGAGCTGCTCGTTCAGGCTGTTCAATTCAGGGATCTCGGTGCGGCAAGGCCCGCACCACTCGGCCCAGTAATTGAGCACCAGCCACTGCTTGTCGATACGCTCGGCGGCGACTTTCTGGCCATATTGGTCGACCCCGTAGTCATTGCCGCAGCCGCCCAGCAGCAGGGTTGTAATGATCGCCAATGCCGCCGCCAATTGCCTTGCCATGCGCTGTGTCCTGTATTGAAAGATGTCTTGAATAACGCTGCCGACCCCAGGTCGCTGCGACCTATCGACTCCCAAGGTTCAGGAGAGCCCGTCGCGCGGGTAGAATAGCCGCCACCTTACGCAAGATGCGACCCGCACATGACCGATCTGACGCTTTATCACAACCCGCGCTGCTCGAAATCCCGCGGTGCGCTGGAACTCCTGGAACAACGCGGCCTGGCTCCGACCGTGGTCCGCTACCTGGAGACTCCCCTGGACGCTGCCCAGTTGCGCCGCCTGCTGGGCAAGCTCGGCATCAGTGCGCGCCAGCTGCTGCGCACCGGCGAGGAGGAGTACCAAGCGCTCAACCTGGCCGACGGCAGCCTCAGCGAAGAGCAATTGATTGCCGCCATCGCCGAACACCCGAAACTCATGGAACGGCCGATTCTCGAAACCGCCGACAAGGCCATCATCGGTCGTCCACCGGAACATGTGCTGGAGATTCTGCCTTGAGCGCGCCGTACATCCTGGTCCTGTATTACAGCCGCAACGGTTCGACCAACGAGATGGCCCGGCAGATTGCCCGCGGCGTCGAACAGGCCGGCATGGAAGCCCGCCTGCGTACCGTCCCGGGGGTTTCCACCGAATGCGAAGCCGTGGCCCCGAGCATCCCCGACAGCGGTGCCTTGTACGCCAGCCTCGACGACCTGAAGCACTGCTCGGGCCTGGCCCTGGGCAGCCCGACGCGCTTCGGCAACATGGCGGCGCCCTTGAAGTACTTTCTCGACGGCACCAGCAACCTCTGGCTGACCGGCGCCCTGGTGGGCAAGCCCGCCGGTGTCTTTACCTCCACCGCCAGCCTGCACGGCGGCCAGGAAGCCACCCTGTTGTCGATGATGCTGCCGCTGTTGCATCACGGCATGCTGATCACCGGCCTGCCCTACAGCGAATCGGCGCTGTTGGAAACCCGCGGCGGCGGCACCCCTTACGGGGCCAGCCATCACGCCGGAGCTGACGGCAAGAGCCCGCTGGACGAGCATGAAATCGCCCTGTGCCGAGCCTTGGGCCTGCGCCTGGCGAAAACCGCCCTGCAGTTGGAGAACGGCCGTGGCTAAGAAGCCGAAGATCCTGCCGACGGTGCAATGGCTGGAACCCCGGGTCCGCTGGGCCCGGGTCCTCAGCCTGGTCTGTTTCTTCGGCCTGGTGGGGCTGCTCTGCGGGTATTACCTGCTGGTGGCCGACCTGCACGGTGCCCGGCCCTGGGTGATCCTGCTGATCGAGTTGGTGCCACTGCTGCTGATGGCGCCCGGCATGCTCAGCGGCAGCGCCCGGGGACACGCGTGGATGTGTTTCGTGGTCAACCTGTACTTCATCAAGGGCGCGCTGGCGGCCTATGATCCGAATCGCCAGCTGTTCGGCCTGCTGGAAATGTTCGCCAGCCTGGCGGTGTTCACCTCGGCGCTGCTCTACGTGCGCTGGCGCTTCCAGCTCAACCGCCGGCTCGCCGGCGAAGGCGCCACCCCGGCCTGACACAGGCGCAAGTTCCCCGCCCCACGGGGAACTTGTATCGCCACCCAAGACCCCAAACCTGTTCAACCGACTCTCCGACCGCCCCTCCAGGAGCAGGCATGCACGATTACAAATGGCTGAATGAATACTGTCTCAACCGCTTCGGCTCCGCCGCAGCCCTGGAAGCCCAACTGCCAACCCCGGCAAGCAACGAGTATCTGCGTGGATTGAGCGCTGATCGCTACCTGTCGACACTGGCATTGCGGGTCTTTCGCGCAGGGCTGAAACACAGCCTGGTGGACGCCAAATGGCCAGCGTTCGAACAGGTGTTCTTCGGCTTCGATCCGGACAAGGTGGTGCTCATGGGCGCCGAACATCTGGAACGGCTGATGCAGGACACACGGATCATTCGTCACCTGGGCAAGCTCAAGAGCGTGCCGCGCAATGCGCAGATGATCCTCGACGTGCAACAACAGCACGGCAGTTTCGGCGCCTTCATTGCCGACTGGCCGGTGCAGGACATCACCGGGCTCTGGCAGTACCTGGCCAAGCACGGCAACCAGATGGGCGGCCTGTCGGCTCCACGCTTCCTGCGCATGGTGGGCAAGGACACCTTCATCCCCACCTGGGACGTAGTGGCCGCCCTGAATGCCCAGAACATCATCGACAAGGTGCCCAGCAGCAAGCGCGACCAGGCCCTGGTGCAGTCGGTGTTCAACCAGTGGCAAGAGGAAAGCGGGCGTCCCCTGTGCCAGCTTTCAGCGATGCTGGCCTATACCGTCAACCATTGATCCCCTCTCCCTCTGCCGCACCTCCTTGACTGCTTCTGCCACGGACCGTGGCTGGAAGCAGTCTTGCATCGCCCTTCTCCCTCCTTTGGCTGACAGAACGCTGAACTGATGTGGAGTTTTTCCACACGGTTTTTTTTCTCAGCTACAGTTTCATCGGCTTGTCATAAACACCCGGAACAGCAGCGTTAAATAACCGCCATGCGCAGGTTCCCCAAGCCCGTCGGCTAGCGAATAACAACGTTTTTTCAAGCCAACAGGCTGAACAATTGCGGTCTGCTCTTAAACAGGCACGCGTCGCGCCATTCGTTTTTTTCACATTGCTTTCACCAATCCGCCACCTGGACTCCCTTAACTTGAGGCCAGTGACTACTCTGGTGCCGGTGCGCATGTCGGTCTGCTGCAGAACACTAGTTCCAACCCGAATTAAAAGTACTTCTCAAAAATAGATTCAGGTAAGCGACGTGCACAACAACAAACCAAGCAGCCCCCGAGCTGATACTGCCCGCATTCGACGCTCCAGAAAGATCATCATCAGTGCGGTCACTACTACCCTGATCGTCCTGATAAGCGGTTTTGTCTTGTGGCCGGCGACGCCTCTGGATCTCGCTGGCAATCAGCAGATGCAACGCAGCGGAATCTATCAACACTGGCGAGCCGGAGAAGTCATCGCGCTGGTGCGTCACGCCGAGCGCTGTGACCGGTCGGCCAACCCCTGCCTGGGCCCCGCAGATGGCATCACCCGATTGGGCAATGCCACCGCAGCCGATCTGGGCAAGGCCTTCCGGACCATCGGCATGGAGCGGACCGATGTCATCAGCAGCCCCATGACCCGCACCCTGCAAACCGCACAGGCCATGTTCAATCAGGCCACCAGCACCCAGGATTGGTTGCTGAACTGCGCAGACAACTTCGAGAACGATATAAAGGCCCACAAGCTTAAGGGGCGCAATCTGATCCTGGTCACCCACAGCGGCTGCATCAGTGATCTGGAGAGCCGCATGGGCTTCGCCCATGCCCTGGCTACCGAGTACACCAGCTCGTTATTCCTGACACTGGGTGCCGATGGAAAACTGCAGATACTGGGAATACTGAACGCAAAGAGCTGGCCACAAGTACTTAAAGAAGCGCCGAACAATTTGTAACTTTTTTTGACAACAAAACAACAGACTTCATTCAGCCAATGGACAGACTAACAGCCCGCATTTAGTTGACTTTATTGCAACTTGCACTATTAGAAAGCAGTGCTTTTTATAAAAAGCGTTATAAAAAATTCAGCTATTAAAAGCCGGACAGACCTCATAGCTTCCCAAGCGATTTGCCGATGCCGTTATCGGCTGACCATCAATCCGCTCCGGCAACAAGACTTGCACGTTGAAATCCTTACCTGACTTCGAGGACAGAAATGCACCGCACTTTACCCACCCGGCTTATGGAACGAGCACCACACCTTCAGGCAACACTGTGCGTGGGAGTAGCAACGGCATGATCAAGCGTTGGGCGTTGCCATTTCTGCTGTTGGCCTTCGGCCTGTTCTATCTGCTACCGCTGGCCAGCCATGGCCTGTGGATTCCCGATGAAACCCGCTACGCGCAAATCAGCCAGGAAATGCTGCTCAGCGGCGACTGGGTGGCGCCGCACTTCATGGGTGTCCGTTATTTCGAAAAACCCATTGCCGGCTACTGGATGATCGCCATCGGCCAGGCGGTGTTTGGCGACAACCTGTTCGGGGTGCGCATCGCCTCGGCCCTGAGCACCGGCTTGAGCGTGCTGCTGGCTTATCTCATCACTCGCCGGATGTGGAACGATCCGCGCAAGAGCTTCGCGGCGGCGCTGCTGTACATGAGCTTCGGCCTGATCGCCGGGCAAGCCGGATACTCCAACCTCGACCCGCAATTCACTCTGTGGGTCAACCTGAGTCTGGTGGCCCTGTGGTTCGCCCTGGACAGCCCAACCACTCGCGCGCGCCTCCTGGCCTGGGCGGTGCTCGGGGCGGCTTGCGGCATGGGCTTCATGACCAAGGGCTTTCTGGCCTGGCTGCTGCCGGTACTGATCGCCCTGCCCTATATGCTCTGGCAGCGTCGCCTGGGCGAACTGCTGCGCTACGGGCCAATAGCGGTACTGGTGGCCATCGGCATCAGCCTGCCCTGGGTGCTCAGCGTTCACGCCCACGAGCCGGACTTCTGGCGCTTTTTCTTCTGGCACGAGCACATTCGGCGCTTTGCCGCCGAAAACGCCCAACACACCCGCCCCTGGTGGTTCTACCTGCCTCTGCTGGTCGTCTCCTGCCTGCCCTGGGCACTGCTGCTGCCCGGCACACTGATGCAGGCCTGGAAGGACAAGCGCCAGGCCACCAGCGGCTTTCTGCTGCTGTGGTTGCTGCTGCCGCTGGTGTTTTTCAGCCTGAGCCGGGGCAAGCTGCCGACCTACATCATGCCGTGCCTGCTGCCATTGGCGGTGCTCATGGGTAGCGCCCTGATCGACCGCATCGCTCAGCGCCAGGGCCGAGCCATTCGCCTCAACAGCCTGCTCAATCTGCTGATCGGCGCAGGGGCACTGGTGGCGTTGCTGGTGATCCAGCTCACCCGGCCGGTTTATGGCCACAACGAAATGCTCAGCCTGTCCCTGGTGTTCATCATGCTGATGGGCTGGATCATCGCCAACCTGCTGCCGGCCTCCAGGCCGCTGCAATACTGGCCCGCGCCGGCACTGGGGATCTGGCTGCTGGTGGCGCTGCTGCCCGCCGGCATGCCCGCGATGATCGTGCACAACGAGATGCCCGACCAGTTCATCAAGGAACACCTGGAAGAGCTCAAGCAGACCAAGACCCTGCTCAGCAATGACCTGGGAGCGGCCTCGGCCCTGGCCTGGCGCCTGCAACGTCCGCAGGTGTCGCTGTACAACACCGAGGGCGAACTGAAATACGGCCTGGCCTACCCTGATTCGCAGCAGCGCAAGGTGAGCATGGCCGACGTCGGCCAATGGATGACCGAGGCTCGCAAGCAGGGCTCCGTGGGCGTGGTCATGCGGGTCAAGAACGTGGTGGAGAACGAGGAAGTCGCACTGCTGCCACCCGGGGGCAAGCGCTATGAAGAGGGCAACCTGCTGATCCTGATCGTGCCACAGAGCCAGCCTTAGCCTGCCCAGTGAGCCAGCGTCAGCGTCGAGCCGTTCGGCGCTGACGTTTTTTTAGCTGTCCGGCCCTCCGGGCCACTGCAATCTTTTCGAGTCAGCCCATGGAAATCCGTCTATGAATCTCGACCACAGCGAGCGCAAGGCCCTGATCCTGCTTCTGGGCGTATCGGCCCTGATCCTGCTGCTGGGCCTGGGCTCCCGCGAGCTGTGGGGCCCGGAAACCCGCTGGGCCAATATCGCGCTGCAGATGCTGCAGAGCGGCAACTACTTCGACCCGTATCTCAAAGGCGCGCCTTATTACGACAAGCCCCTGCCGTCCTACTGGCTGATCACCGCCAGTGCCTGGCTGATGGGCGGACTGGGGCACTGGTCATTGCGCCTGTCGTCGGTCCTCGCCGCCTGGCTGAGCATCTGGCTGGTGTACCTGATCGGCGAGCGACTGTTGCACAAAGGCACCGGCCTGATCGCCGGCTGGATGCTGGCCACCACCTTCTATTTCGCGTTCTGGGCGCGGGTGGCCACCGCCGACATTCTCACCGTATGCGGCGTACTGGCCTCTGTCTGGTGGTACTGGCGAGATCCGGACGACACCCGCCTGAGTCGTTACACGGTGTTCTTCCTGTTGCTGGCGGCCACATCGCTGCTCAAGGGGCTGATCGGTTTCGTCTTGCCGGGACTGATCCTGCTGCCTCACCTGCTCAGCCAGGGCCGCTGGAAACGCCACCTGAATCTGCGTCTATGCCTGGCCGTGGTGGTGTCCGGCCTTGTGTACATGGTGCCGTTCCTGCTCTCGCACCTGTACGGCGCACCGACCTACGGCCAAAGCGGCCTGGGCCTGGTGTTCAGGGAAAACGTCGTGCGCTTCTTCGACCCCTTCGACCATCAGGGGCCGATCTATACCTACCTGATCTACCTGCCGGCCTATACCTTGCCCTGGGTTCCCTGCTGGCTGCTCGGTCTGTGGGTTGCGGTGCGCCACTGGCGCCAGTTGCAGCCCAATGAGCGCTGGCTGGTCTGGGCCCTGGGCCTGCTGTTCCTGTTCTTCACCGCCAGCGGCAGCCGACGCAGCTATTACGTCTTGCCGCTGGTGCCCTTCGCCCAGCTATTGGGGGCCTGGTGGCTGAACCGGCATCTGCAGCAAAAACGCGCCAGCGGCAAGCCCGGCGATCGGCGCTGGGCCCTGGGCTTTGCCAGCGCGGCGGTGGTCCTGCTGTTGGTGCTGGGGGTCGCCTATCCCTGGAGCAATGGCGGCGGCGGCGTGATGCAGTTCGGCGCCCAGGTGAAAACCGAGGCCAGCCGGATAGCGCCCTGGAATCAATGGCGCATGGTGCTGGTGGAGGCGGACAACAAATTGCCGATGTACCTGCAGAACCAGGGAGATGCCTTCTACTACGTACCGCAAACCGCGGATTTTCCGCGAACCGGCACTAGCGCCGACTTCATGGCCTGGCTGGACCAGACCAGCGGCCAGCACTGGGATCCACAGCGCACCTTGATATTCGTGCAGCAGGACAAGGATCAGCCCGTGCTCCTGGAATACCTGGGCCAGGACCATCAGCTGATCCGCACACTGCCCACCCACGGTGAGCGCCTGGCGAAGAAATCCGCAGAGGGCAGCGTGGCCTTCGTGCCGCGGGTGCCGAGCGCCTGAAGGCCTGCCGCGGCGCCCCGGTATGGATGGCGCCGCCACCTTGGTTCAGCGATTACGGATCAGAGGTTCAGCACATTGACGAAGCGCGGCGTGGCGTTGTCATCGATGCGCAGGTTGGTGAAGTCGAACAGGTTGCGATCCGCCAGTTGCGACGGAATCACGTTCTGCAGGCCACGGAAGATGCTCTCGGTACGCCCCGGGCTCTTGCGCTCCCACTCCTGAAGCATCTCCTTGACCACCTGGCGCTGCAGGTTCTCCTGGGAGCCGCAGAGGTTGCACGGGATGATCGGGAACTGCTTGAGGTCGGAATAGGCCTGAATGTCCTTTTCGCTGCAGTAGGCCAGCGGACGGATCACCACATTGCGCCCGTCGTCGGCCAGCAGCTTGGGCGGCATGGCCTTGAGCGAGCCGTTGTAGAACATGTTGAGGAAGAACGTCTCGACGATGTCGTCACGGTGGTGACCCAGGGCCATCTTGGTCGCGCCGATTTCATCGGCGAAGGTGTACAGAGTGCCGCGACGCAGGCGCGAGCACAGCGAGCAGGTGGTCTTGCCTTCCGGGATCAGCTCCTTGACCACCGAATAGGTGTCCTTCTCGACGATGTGGTACTCGATCCCCAATTCCTTGAGGTAGGCCGGCAGCACATGCTCGGGAAAGCCGGGCTGCTTCTGGTCCATGTTCACCGCGACGATCTCGAACTTGATCGGCGCCACCTTCTGCAGGTGCAGCAGCACATCGAGCATGGTGTAGCTGTCCTTGCCGCCGGACAGGCAGACCATGACCTTGTCGCCCTCTTCGATCATGTTGAAATCGGCGACCGCTTCGCCCGCCAGGCGGCGAAGGCGTTTCTGCAGTTTGTTCTGGTTGACCGTAAGAGTGCCCATGGCGCTTGGAATCCGCGAGGTATGTGACGAAAAGCCGGGCATTTTAAGCAAAACCCCGGCCCCGTGAAAGCGCCGCAAGGGGCTATCCGGCCAGACGGGGGTAACAGACACGACCGCGATTACCCCAGTGTTTTACAGCGCAATTTGCTCTAAAGCGGCGCACATCTGAGGAGAACTCCTTCCTATACTGCGACATAAGGTCGCACACCCGCATAGACCTATACTGACCGTGCCACTTGGCTGTAAGCGCTCCGTTGGGGGGCGATGGCAACATTTAAGGAGTGACTGACCATGATTCATCATGTCGTAGGACTCTTCACCCACCCCGATCAGGAATGGCGAGAAATCCGTGGCGATGCCGAGGAAAGCATCAGTCACATGTACCTCACTCACACGCTGATTCTGGCGGCGATCCCTGCTGTCTCGGCCTTTATCGGCACCACCCAGGTCGGCTGGGTCATCGGCAACCGCGCGCCGGTGATGCTGACCATGGAAAGCGCCCTGTGGATGACCATCATGTCGTACCTGGCCATGCTCTGCGGCGTGGCGGTGATGGGCGCGTTCATTCACTGGATGGCCCGGACCTATGATGCCAGCCCGAGCCTGGCGCGCTGCGTGGCCTTTGCCACCTACACCGCGACTCCGCTGTTCGTCGGCGGCCTGGCGGCCCTGTATCCACACATGTGGCTGGGGATGATCATCGGCACCGCGGCAATCTGCTACACCGTGTACCTGCTCTACGTCGGACTGCCGACCTTCATGAACATCCCGTCCGACGAGGGCTTCCTGTTTTCCAGCTCGGTCCTGGCGGTGGGACTGGTGGTGCTGGTCGCGATCATGGCCTTCACCGTGATTGTCTGGGGCCTGGGCGTCGGCCCCGTGTACACCAACTGACGCCGCACCAATAATAATCCTCCATCTGCCAACACAGGCCGCCGCAAGGCGGCCTTCTTAATGGTCGATCCTGCGACCATTCGGCACCTGGACGATTCGGATTCGCCGGTCTTTGCGGCATACTCAGCCACTCTGGAGAGCCGTTAAGCATGCCCGAGCAACTCAATACCCGCGTCGAAGACTGTTTCCTACTCGCTGAATCCTTTTTCAAACGTCCTTTCAAACGCCCGGTGGTCAGCCTCAAGTTGCGCGGCCAGAAAGCCGGGGTCGCTCATTTGCATGAAAACCTGCTGCGCTTCAATCCGCAGCTGTACCGGGAAAACACCGAAGACTTCCTCAAGCAGACGGTGGCCCATGAAGTCGCGCACCTGATCGCTCACCAGTTGTTCGGCGAGCGCATCCAGCCCCATGGCGAGGAATGGCAACTGATCATGCGCGGGGTCTATGAACTGCCGCCCAACCGTTGCCACACCTATGCGATCAAACGCCGCAGCGTGACGCGCTACATCTATCGCTGTCCGTGCGCCGAGAGCGATTTCCCGTTTTCCGCCCAGCGCCACAAGCTGGTGGCGCAGGGGCGCCGCTACCTGTGCCGGCGCTGCCGGCACACCCTGGTTTACAGCGGGGAAACCCGGGTCGAATGACCGTGGGTGAAGAGCTTCGCCGGCAAGCCCGCGCCTAGCCGACGATCCCCTCGCGTCGAAGCGCCTCGATGCGCTCGGCGCTGTAGCCCAGCTCTGTCAGTACCTGCGTGGAGTGGGCCCCCAGTCGGGCGCCGATATGCCGCGGTTCGGGCAAGCCCTCGGAGAACTTCAGCGGACAGGCCATCTGCGCCTGGAGACTGCCGTCCTCACGGGGCACCTGACTGACCAGTCGCCGGGCCTGCAACTGCGGGTGCTGCACCGCCTCGGCCAGACTCAGGACCGGTTCGACACAGGCATCGAGCCCGGCGAACAGCTGGCAGAGCTCGGCGAAGTCGCGCTGTTCAAACTCGCTCTGCAAGGCCCGCTTGAGGGCCTGTTGCTGCTCCGCAACGGGCGACAAGCCCTGGGCCGCCAGCTCCGGTCGCCCCAGGGCCTGACACAACTGCTGCATGAACACCGGCTCCAGGCTGCCCACTGACAGCCAGCGACCATCCCGACTGCGGTAGTAGTCATAGAAACTGCCGCCGTTGAGCGCCTGCTGCTCCATCCCCGGCTCGACCCCACACGCCAGATAACCGGCGCCGGCCATGGCGTTCAGGCTGAACACACAGTCGGTCATGCTGATATCCAGGTGCTGGCCCTGGCCACTGTGCTGACGGGCGATCACCGCCGCCAAGAGGCCAATCACCCCGTGCAGCGAGCCACCGGCGATGTCCGCCGCCTGAATGCCCAGAGGCAAGGGCCCCTGATCGCGACGCCCGGTCTGGCTGGCCAGCCCGGCCAGGGCCAGGTAATTGATGTCGTGCCCGGCGCGGTCCTTGTAGGGCCCGGTCTGGCCATAGCCGGTGATGGACACGTAAATCAGCCGCGGGTTGATCGCCTTCAAGGCTTCGTACCCCAGCCCCAGGCGCTCCATCACCCCCGGACGAAACTGTTCGAGGACAATGTCATGCTCCTGCAGCAGTTGCCGCACCACCTCCAGCGCTTCGGGCCGCTTGAGGTCCAGGGCCAGGCTGCGCTTGTTGCGATTGAGATAGGCGTGACTGGCGGATACCCCCTGATCGTGGGGCGGCAGCACCCGCAACAGGTCCATGCGGGTCGGCGACTCGATGCGCAGCACCTCGGCGCCCATGTCCGCCAGCAGCAGCGAGGCGAACGGCCCCGGCAGCAGGGTGGAGAAATCCAGTACCTTGAGTGACGCCAACGGCCCTTGCATGTGCCCGCTCCTCTTGATCGACCGCCAGAGAGTAGGCAGCCGCAAGCCGTGCAACAATTACCACAACGCTCAGCCGGACTGACCGTTGCGCTCATGCACCAGGCAATAAAAAACCCGCCGCAGCGGGTTTCTTATGTTGAGCCAGGCTTACTTGATGCTTGGCGCCGGACCTTCGGCCACACCCAGATCATCCGTTTCGCGGGTGTCGCTGATACCGCGACCACCGGAAGCCAGTTCGACTTGCAGCTTGTCTTCGTCCAGCTCCTTGACCCACTTGGCGACCACCAGGGTGGCCACAGCGTTGCCTACCAGGTTGGTCAGGGCGCGAGCCTCGGACATGAAGCGGTCGATACCCAGGATCAGCGCCAGGCCGGCCACCGGCAGGTGACCCACGGCCGACAGGGTGGCGGCCAGGACTATGAAGCCGCTGCCGGTCACGCCCGCGGCGCCTTTGGAGGACAGCAGCAGCACCAGCAGCAGGGTGATCTGGTGGGTGATGTCCATGTGGGTATCAGTGGCCTGGGCAATGAACACCGCGGCCATGGTCAGGTAGATCGAAGTACCGTCGAGGTTGAACGAGTAGCCGGTAGGGATCACCAGGCCGACCACCGACTTCTTGGCACCCAGGCGCTCCATCTTGATCAGCATGCGCGGCAGGGCCGACTCCGAAGAGGAAGTACCCAGCACGATCAGCAGTTCTTCGCGGATGTAGCGGATCAGCTTGATCACGCTGAAGCCGTGGGCGCGGCAGATCGCCCCCAGGACCACCAGCACGAACACCACGCAGGTGATGTAGAAGCAGATCATCAGTTGGCCCAGTTGCACCAGGGAGCCGACGCCGTAGGCACCGATGGTGAAGGCCATGGCGCCCAGCGCACCCAGGGGCGCCAGCTTCATGATCATGTTGATGATGTTGAACATCACGTGGGCGAAACGGTCGATGAAGTCCAGCACCGGCTTGCCATAGGCGCCCAGGCGATGCAGGGCGAAACCGAAGATCACCGAGAACATCAGCACTTGCAGGATGTCGCCGTTGGCAAAGGCACCGACGATGGTGGTCGGAATCACGTTGAGGATGAAGCCGACGATGCTCTGGTCATTGCCCGCGGTCACATAGGCCGCGACTTTCGAGGCATCCAGGGTAGAAGCGTCGATATGCATGCCGGCACCCGGCTGCACCACGTTGACCACGATCAGGCCGATCAGCAGGGCGATGGTGGAAACGATTTCGAAGTACAGCAGCGCATAGCCGCCGGTCTTGCCGACCGACTTCATGTTCTGCATGCCGGCGATACCACTCACCACGGTGCAGAAAATGATGGGGGCAATGACCATCTTGATCAGTTTGATGAAACCGTCACCCAGGGGCTTGAGGGCCACGCCGGTCTGAGGGTAGAAGTGACCGAGCAGGATGCCGATGGCGATGGCAACGATCACCTGGAAATACAGGGATTTGTACAGTGGCTGACGAGTCGTCATTGCAAGTTTCCTCAAGAGCCCCGGCATGCAGCTTCCGTCGATGCATGCGGTGCCTAAAGTGCGAACCCTCCTGCACTGGAGGGATTTGTTGTGTCGAGCTGCGTGCTGGCAGATCTTCCGGCTCTATCGCAAAGCCCGTGCCACCTTGCCCAGAAGCCCTGCAGGCCTTTAGACATCAGGGGGACGGGCCGATCCTTGCATTGATTGCTCCCGGCAAAGCTGGCGGATATCCGCCCATTCACCAGGTCTCGTCCTACAATTTGGCGGATATCCGCCTTGTTCCCTCATCAGGGGGCTGGCTAACATCCGCCACTCAATGGACGGACCAGCCTCATGCGCGAACGCACCATCGCCAGCCACTTTGCCCGCGCCGCCCTAGGCGGGGCACGCCGTCGCGGTCACGATTGCGAGCCGCTGCTGCAGCGACTGGGCATCAGCCCGGAGCTGTTGAACCAACCCAAGGCACGCATCGCTCCCGAGCAGTTCACCAGCCTGCTGCAACACCTGTGGCTGGAACTGGACGACGAATACCTCGGCTTCGCCCATGGCCCCAGCAAGCGCGGGACATTCGCCATGATGTGCCACGCCCTGATCCACTGCCGCACCTTGGAAAAAGCACTGCAGCGCGGCTTATTGTTTTATAGCTTGTTTCCGGAAGCTCCGCGTCTGAGTCTGACGCGTGAAGGAGAAATGGCTCGACTGAGCCTGGATGATTCTGAGTTGTGGGATCCCGAGCACTTTCTCAGCGAAAGCCTGCTGGTGATCTGGCACCGCCTGGGCAGTTGGTTGATCGGCCAGCGCATTCGCCTGGAACAGGCCGGCTTCAGCTATCCGAAACCCGAACACGCCGCGGAATACGACCTGCTTTTCCCCTGCCCCCTGGCGTTCGCCCAGCAACGCAGCAGCCTGCTGTTCCACAGCCGCTACCTGGGCATGCCGTTGCTGCAGGATGAACGCACCCTCAAGCACTTCCTCGCACGCTCCCCCGCCGACCTGCTGTCGCGACCGGACGAGGGCGACAGCCTCAGCAGCCAACTGCGCCGCCTGCTCAGCCACGACCGCGAGCGCTGGCCCGACCTGGAAAGCGTCGCGCAGCACCTGCACGTCAGCCCGCAGACCCTGCGCCGACACTTGCGCGAGGAAGGCTCGAGCTTTCAGGGGTTGAAGGATGAACTGCGCCGTGACATTGCCATCTTCCACCTGGGCCGCGCCGACCTGTCGTTGCAACAGATCGCCGAGCACCTGGGTTTTTCCGAACCTTCGGCGTTTCATCGGGCGTTCAAGAAATGGACCGGCCTGACCCCGGGCGCCTATCGAGCCCAGGACCGCTAGCCCAGCGCTTCGCGCTAGAGGGCCGGGAAGTGAATGCGAAATGCCGCCCCGCCCAGGGCCGAGTCCCCCAGGGTCAACTGCGCGCCGTAACTCTCGATGATGTCCTTGACCACCGCCAGGCCAATGCCCTGCCCCGGGTGCTGGCGATCCAGACGCTCACCGCGCTGGAGAATCCGCGCCCGCTGATCCGGCGGCACGCCGGGACCGTCGTCCTCCACGCACAATTCGGCGCCGTCGAGAGTCTCGCGCACGCTGATGCGCACCGAGCCCAGGCACAGGCGGTAGGCGTTCTCCAGCAGATTGCCGAGCAACTCCAGCAAGGCGCCCTGCTCGATCGGCACATAGCAGTGCTCGGGCAAATCGAATGACACCCGCACCTGTTTGTCGCGATAGACCTTGTCCAGGGTGTCGCACAGGCTTTGCAGCACCGGCCGCAGCCGCACCTGATGGCGCACCAGGCCGCTCTTGCGCAGGCTGGCCCGTTGCAACTGATAGCTGATCTGCTGGCTCATGCGCTCGATCTGCGCTTGCAGGACCCAGGCCTGCTCCCGATCCTGAGGCCGCTGCGCCATGTCCTCGCTCACCCCTTGCAACACCGTCAGCGGGGTTTTCAGGCTGTGGGCCAGATCATCCAGGGAGTCCCGATAGCGGCTGCGCTGTTCGCGCTCGCTTTGCAGCAAACGGTTCAAGGAGCCGGTCAGGCGCAACAGCTCCCGTGGGTGCTCCTCGCTCAGGCTCTGGCGGGTGCCGCTTTCGATCTGGTCCAGCTCCTGACTCAGGCGTCGCAGGGCCTGCAAGCCCCAGGTCAGGCCCATCCAGAGCAACGCCAGAAGCACCAGCAATGCCGCGCCAAATCCCAGGTAGAGGTTCTCCCGCACGCCTTCGAGGGTCTGCTGGTACTCGCGCACCGGCTGCAGCGCGACAATGCTGAAGGCCGCGTTCTTGCCCCCCAGCAGCTTGATCTCGACGTCGTAGACGAAGAACTCCTGGCCATTGGCTTCGCGGATCCTGGCGAACTCGTTGCCACGCCCGTCGTACCGCGGACGGTAGTTGATGTTCTCTTCCTGGGTGGCCCGGGAGCGCCAGACCAGGTGCCCCTCGCGATCAAAGATGTAGCCCAGCAGGCGGCTGTCGGCGAGATTGAAGCGCTCGTCGGGCAACTGGGCAGGCATCTGCAGGCGATTGTTTTCGATCCGCGCCGCCGAAATCAGGGTGGTGACGTCGGAGGCCAGGCGCTGTTCGATGGAGTCCTGCAGCGCCAGGCTGAACGCGCCCTGCATGGCCGGCAGCAACGCCAGCATGAACAGCACCGCCAGGGTGGTAGCGGCCAGCATCAGCCGCAGGCGCAGCGATCGAATCATCGGCAGCGCTCGTTGAACAGGTAGCCCAGGCCACGCACCGTATCGATGGGCTTGAAGCCCGAAGGCGCTTCCAGCTTGCGCCGCAGGCGCCCCACCAGCACCTCGATGACATTCGGATCGCGCTCGTCGTCGTCCGGGTACAACTGCTCCATCAAACGGTCCTTGGCCACCACCTGCTGGTGATGGCGCATCAGGTATTCGAGGATCCGGTATTCATAGGCGGTCAGCGCCAGGGGCTGCTCATCCAGGGACGCCTGTTTGCGGTTCAGGTCCAGCAACAGCGGCCCGGCCACGATGGTCGACTGGGTAAAGCCGCTGGAGCGCCGCAGCAACGCATTGAGGCGCGCGTCCAGCTCCTCGAACTGGAAGGGCTTGACCACATAGTCGTCGGCACCGGCGGCCAGACCTTCGACCTTGTCCTGCCAGTTGCCGCGAGCGGTGAGGATAAGGATCGGAAATGCCTTGCCCCGGGCACGCAGCTGGCGGATCAGATCCAGCCCGCCCATGCCGGGCAGGCCCAGGTCGATCACCGCCAGGTCGTGATTGAACTGCTCGGTCTGGTACAACGCCTCCTCGGCGTTCGCCACGGACTCGACCACATGACCGCTGTCGGTGAGGCGGGTTTGCAAATGATGGCGCAACAGCGCCTCATCTTCGACGACCAGCAATTTCATAACGCTCTCCCAGGCAAAATTCGACATCTCCAGGGGCGCCCCTGCGCCCTGATGATCAATGCACCAACGCCGGACCCTGCCCAAGGCATGGTCCGGCGCGGTTCAGGCCAGGCTGCTTATCAGAAAGCGTAGTTGGCCGACAGATAGGTCTGGGCGCTGCTGGTCAGGCTCAGTGAACCTTGCTTGCTACCGCCCCGTTCGCTCATCTCGGTCCCGGCATTGCTGCGCAGGTAACGGTAGCCGAGCTCCACCGAGGTGTTCTGTGAAATCTGTTGCAGGACACCGGCCTGCACACCGACCGCGTAGCCGATGTCACTGTCACGACTGAAGCCCGGGGACTCCTGGGTCAGCTTGGTCAGGCCGGCCGTGCCGCCACCAAAGAGCTTGGTGGTATGGGTCACCGGCAGGAACATATCGTAACTGCCCAGCAGGTTCTGCTGACGCAACTTAATGCCGTTGTGAGAGCCGGAAACATAATCGTAAGTGGCGTAGTAGCGGCCCTGGTCGTTCTGTTGACCCAGGCGCAGGCCCCAGGTGTTGTCCTTGCCGATCACGCCATCGGCATTTGGATGACCGAGGTTGCTGTTGAGCTGGCTGGACTTTTTAACCTTGTCGCTGGTCTGGCCGAACGTCAGGCTGGCGAAGTTGCTGTCAGCGGCTTGAACGGCGGCGCTGGCGCCGAGCACGGTAAAGGCGAGGATCAGTTTTTTCAATGAAGTCATAGGAAGTTTCCTTTGCGCTATTGGCTTTTTGGGTGCTGGGCCAGAGTAAACAGCCCGCCCTGAACTCCCCCTGAACACCTCCTTAACCTCGCCTGAACCAGATCCATCCGCCTGTTTTTACCGGTGCTTAACCCCAACAAGCGTTCCCCACAGAGCTCCACCTCCTCATTCTGCGCCACACAGCGCTACCCTCGAACCCGCCAACCCGGCAAACTAGCGGCCATGAATGCACGCCCTTCTCTCCCCCTCTGTTGCAGCCCCCCGGAGGCCTCCTGGCCCTTGCCGGAAGCCTTGCCCGACACCCGCTGGTTGAGCACCCGGTTCGACCCCGGGCAGTTGGCCGCGGACGATTTCCAGCGCAGCGGCATTGCCGCACCGCCCAGCATCCAGCGCTCGGTCGCCAAGCGCCAGGCGGAATTTCTCGCCGGGCGCCTGTGTGCCCGGGAGGCCCTGCGACAACTGCAACAGCTGGACTGGGTCCCGCCGATCGGCGCCGACCGGGCCCCGGTCTGGCCCGAACATATCTGCGGCTCGATCACCCACAGCACCGGACGGGCCGCCGCCATCGTCGCCGACAAGCAGCACTGGCGAGCCCTGGGCATGGATCTGGAAAAGCTCCTCGGCGAGGAGCGTGCAGCCAATCTGGCCGGGCAGATTCTTACTCCGGCGGAGCTGCAACGTCGCGACCGCTTGCCGGCCGACCAGCACGCCCTGGCCGTGACCCTGACTTTCTCGATCAAGGAAAGCCTGTACAAGGCGCTGTATCCGCTGGTGCAGAAAAGCTTCTATTTCGAACACGCCGAAGTACTGGAGTGGGCTCCCACAGGCCAGGTGCGCATGCGTCTGCTGACCGACCTGTCCGAGGAATGGCACCATGGCCGCGAATTGCTGGGGCAGTTCGTCGTCGAGGCGGGTCAGTTACTCAGCCTGATCGCCATCAGGCCCTGAACGGCGCCCCTCAACGGGGCTCCTCAACAGAGCTCCTCAACGGGGCTCTTGATGCCGCGGCCAGCTCAGGCTAAAGCAGGCGCCCCCCAGGCTGATGCTCTTGCTGATCAGGGCCCGGCCGTCGTGCCAGTGAATGATCCGCCGCACGATGGACAGCCCCAGTCCATGCCCACCAGAAGCCCGGGTGCGACTGTCGTCCAGACGCAGGAAAGGCGTGAAGATCTTTTCCCAGGCACTTTCCGGTACACCGGGCCCGTCATCCTCCACATCCACCCGACATCGCAACTGCCCCACCTGATAACTGATGGTCACCTGGGAATGGGCGTGGCGCATGGCGTTGCTCACCAGATTCTGCAGCGCCCGATGCAGATAACGTGGCTCGGCTTCGACCCAGGCACCGTCGCACTCGGCGGCGGACAGACACAAGCCACGATGGACCTTGAGATTGGCCCGCAACGGCGCCAGTTCGTCGATCACCTGATTGATCAGGGCATCGAGGTCGATGCGCTGGAAGTTCAGGGCCGGCGAACCCTGCTCCAGGCGGGCGTAGGTGAGCATTTCGTCCACCAGCCGATCGAGGTCCTGAATATCGTTGTCCATGCCGTCCAGGTACTTTTGCCGGGCCTGGTCGGTGCTCGCCGAGGCGATCATCTCCAGGCCGAAACGCAGGCGCGCCACCGGGGTACGCAATTCGTGGGACACCGCCCGCACCAGCTCGCGCTGGATCGCCAGCAGCCGTTGCAGGTGTTCGGCCATGCCATTGAAGGCGGCCGCCAGACGCCCCACCGAATCCGCGCCCCGAGCCGGCACCCGGGTTTCCAGGCTGCCCTTGGCAATCCGCGTGGCCGCCGACTCCAGACCGCTGAGGCGGCGCTCCAACTGGCGCACCAATAGATAGACGATCAACCCGATCAGGCTCAGGCCGAGCACGGCAATCAGCACCAGCCATTGCGGCGGATAAGTGTTCATCTGATACAGCGGGCCGATTTCCATTGCCCGGGGCGTGCCCACCAATCCGGCAAAGACCCGGATCGAGTCGCCGCCCTTGCCCAGGGCCATCACCGTATCGCCTTCGGCCACCCGGCGGCGCTGGTCCTCGTCCATATCCGCGGCATCCAGGGTCGCCAAGTGCATGTCGAAGCCAAACCCCTTGGCCTGCTTGAGCGCCGCCAGACGCTGTGGCTGCTCGGCCACCGGGTAGCGCACCAGTTCGTCCGCCAGCAGGTAGATGGTGGCCCGGGCCAGTTGTTCGCTGATCTGCTGCACCTCGGCGCTGAGCAGCAGTTGCTCCCGCTCGCTGACCAGGCGGTAGACCCGGGCCGCGAAGGGCCCGGTCTGTTCCACCAGCGCCTGCCCGCGCAGCACCCGGCCACGCTGGCTGCTGTCCAGATCGGTCTGGCTGAACGTCTTCAGGCTCAGCGGAATGCCCAGCAAGCGCTGCCACACCAGCAACGCCCGGCGCCGCTCGATCTCGCTCATCGGCTGCAGGTTGTCCGCCATCAGCGAGAAGGTGCCGTGGGCCAGCCGCTCGCGGTACTGCTCGCTGCGCACTTGGTTGAGCAGGTGCAGGGCCAGCACCCCCAGCAGCGCCACCAGAATCAGCGCGGCACACATGCCGCCATAGATGCGCAGGAAGATCGAGTTCACGAGGGCATGTCGGCGGCAGCTTCAGGGACGAACAGGTAACCCTTGCTGCGAATGGTCTTGATCAGCCGCGGGTGTTCCGGGTCATCGCCGATCTTGGGCCGGATGCGCGAAATGCGCACGTCGATGGAACGGTCCTGGCCGTCATAACCAATCCCCCGCAGGGCATTGAAGATTTCCTCGCGGGACAGAATCCGCCCGGCATTGACCACCAGCAGCCACAGCAGATCGAATTCGGCGCTGGTCAACTCGATACCCACGTCGCTCAGCCAGGCTTCGCGCAGGGCGCTGTCCACCAGCAAAGGTCCGAAGCGCAGGCGCCGGCTTTTCTCCGGGGCGGCCTCAGGCGCCTCGCTGCGCCGTAGCAAGGCCTGGATCCTGGCCAGCAACAGGCGTGGACGCACCGGCTTGCAGACGTAGTCATCGGCCCCCAGATCCAGCCCCATGACCTGATCCATATCATCGGTGCGGGCGGTGAGCATGAGGATCGGCCCGTCGTAGCGATCGCGGACCTTGCGACAGATGCTCAGGCCGTCTTCGCCGGGCAGCATCAGGTCGAGAATCACCAGGTCCGGCCGCTCGGCGATGATCCTCTCGGCAGCCAGGGCACCATTGCCTTCGATCGCCACCTGCAGACCGTTGCTCTCCAGATATTCACGGGTCAACTCAGCCAGACGCTGGTCATCCTCGACAATCAGTACCTGCCAGGCTTCTTGCTCCACGCTCGACCTCTTCATTGCCAGCACTCATTGAAAACAAGACACCCGTTTTTTTGTCATGAAAAAGGCGGATAACTTGTCGTGGAAAACGCAGTCGTCGCTGCATGGACCGCGGCGGATTGTAGCAACCGGCATGCGCCCCCGGACAAGCGACTAAAACGACTCGGTCAGGGCGATTTTTTGTGATAGGGTTCGCGCCCGCAAAAATCCGCCCAAGGCAATTTCCAGGGATAAAAAACAGTGACAAACGGTTGCATGCACTGGGACTGCGGGCTGCATGAGTTTTACCCAGTCCATACACAATTTACGCACAACCTTATCCACAGGCAGTACGTTGCAATCAGTCCCCAAAACGCATTATCTTGTAGCCCGGCGGCTAAAAATCCCTATATCTAGGGTTTTACACCAAAAACCAAACACAATTCAGACGAGAAACTCAAGCCCTTTTCTTGCCCCGTTTGGTGGAACCAATCGCTGTTTCAAAAGACCAACACCGCGCGTGCGGATGGCATCGTTTTCCACCCTGCCCAGGAGAAAACGGTACGGGTGTTGCAGCCACAATACTGTCACCCACCAGGAATAAGGTGCCGAGCCTCTGGCTCGACGCCCAAGACTTCGGCATGGAAGCGGCGCCCATAGCCCCCTTCCTGAACTGTCCCGAAGTCGTTATGCCCGGCCTCTGCCGGCTGTAGTGCTTCAGGACGGAACGGTGGGCACCTCATTGGTGCCCAAACAAACATAGAGAACGTGGAGACACCCATGCAAACCGACACAACTCGCGAGAACCCGCAGGCCAATGCGCCGCAGGCCGCCGATTCCAATCTGGATCTGTCTGCTACCGCCCCTGGCCAATTGCGCGTGATCAAGCGTAACGGCACTGTCGTTGCCTACACCGACGACAAGATCACCGTCGCTATCACCAAAGCGTTCCTCGCAGTTGAAGGCGGCACCGCCGCTGCCTCGTCGCGAATCCACGACACCGTGGCGCGCCTGACCGAACAGGTCACCGCAACCTTCAAGCGTCGCATGCCTTCGGGCGGCACCATCCACATCGAAGAGATCCAGGATCAGGTCGAACTGGCCCTGATGCGTGCCGGCGAACAGAAAGTGGCCCGCGACTACGTGATCTACCGCGACTCCCGCGCCAAGGAACGCGCCACCCGCTCCAGCAGCGAAGAGCCGGTACAAGCCCACCCATCGATCCGCATCACTCGCGCCGATGGCAGCCTCGCGCCCCTGGACATGGGCCGCCTGAACACCATCGTCAGCGAAGCCTGCGAAGGCCTGGAAGAGGTCGACGGCGACCTGATCCAGCGCGAAACCCTGAAGAACCTCTACGACGGCGTGGCCCTGAAAGACGTCAACACCGCCCTGGTCATGACCGCCCGCACCCTGGTCGAGCGCGAGCCGAACTACTCGTTCGTCACCGCCCGCCTGCTGATGGACACCCTGCGCGCCGAAGGCCTGGGCTTCCTCGAAGTCGCCGAAAGCGCCACCCACCACGAAATGGCCGACCTGTACGCCAAGGCGCTGCCGGCCTACGTCGCCAAGGGCATCGAGTTCGAACTGCTGAACCCGGTACTGGCTGAGTTCGACCTGGAGAAACTCGGCAAGGCGATCAACCACGAACGCGACCAGCAGTTCACCTACCTGGGCCTGCAAACCCTGTACGACCGCTACTTCATCCACAAGGATGGCGTGCGTTTCGAACTGCCGCAGATCTTCTT
>Ga0194135_10000454_pt1 | contig 24158 bp, 20 predicted proteins | sample LitLau_LLRF_2013_FD_134024 | JGI IMG/M metagenome (GOLD analysis project Ga0194135, IMG submission 134024) | Freshwater sediment microbial communities in response to fracking from North America - Little Laurel Run_MetaG_LLRF_2013 (version 2) | ecosystem: Environmental > Aquatic > Freshwater >... | reverse complement strand
CCAAAAGTATCTGTTGTATTACCAGAATCGTTTACACCATCTATATCCTGATCGACATACCCAAACTGTCCTGAAAATGGCAAGTCTTTTCGATAACCATTTATTTCGGCTACTTTCATACCAACTCCAACAGGAAAACCATGTAGATTTACATAACCTTTGTACATAGTAAAAGGGTAAATGAAGTTTTTAGGAGCATTTTCTTCTACAATTTCTTCAACCATTTTCTTATTTTCTTCATAAGAACCATTTTTATCATTCAACATATTTTTTCTCCATTCATCATCGCGTTCTTGCCAGCCTCTCGCGTAATTCAATTGTCCTGCCTTACCTTCGGGGCTATCGAGGTTTATAAAAAATATGTAAACTGCTGCCACCTTACCAAGTTCGCCTTCATTTTGCCAGTCGTCTATGGCAATTCCTAGATCATCCCAAACAAAAGCTAGATTTGTATCTCTGCTTGGTTTCCCCAATACTTTTTCCCAATCTGCAACTGGTGTTCCTAATTCAAGGTACTGCCCTTTATAATACAAACCACAGCTGTCTATTTTTATAACAGCTTGCGATACATCAGTTTTTTTTTCTGTTCTCCTATTTTGGCATTGGGTATTTAATATTGTTAAAAACAAAAGGGTAGTTATTATTTTTAGCTTGTTTATCATTGTCCAGTTCTTTCTCGTTCTTTTCGATCTTTATCACGCTCTTTTCTATACTTAAAATCATCCAAACGTTCATAGCCAATTTTTAAATATTCTAAAGTCCCTGTAGCAGTATATGTTAGTTCATAATATTGTAAACGTCCATCTTTACATTCTTCTCCGGGTGCTCTGTAATCGCCACCAAAAGTATCTGTTGTATTACCAGAATCGTTTACACCATCTATATCCTGATCTACATACCCAAACTGCCCTGAAAATGGCAAGTCTTTTCGATAACCATTTATTTCGGCTACTTTCATACCAGCTCCAACAGGAAAACCATGCAGATTGACATAACCTTTATATACAGTAAAGGGGTAAATGAAATTTTTAGGAGCATTTTCTGCTTTAAGTTTACTCAGTAATTCTTTTGGCAAAGGTGGCTCATAATTTTTCTCGTCAATTTCTTGCCAACTTCTTGCATAATTCAATTGTCCCGTTTTACCTTCCGGACTATCGAGGTTTATAAAAAATATGTAAACTGCTGCTACCTTACCAAGTTCGCCTTCATTTTGCCAGTCGTCTATGGCAATTCCTAGATCATCCCAAACAAAAGCTAGATTTGTATCTCTGCTTGGTTCTCCTAATACTTTTTTCCATTCAGTAATTGGTGTTCCTAAATCAAGACGATGCCCTTTATAATACAAACCACAGCTGTCTATTTTTATAACAGCCTGCGATACATCAATGTTTTTTTCTGTTCTCCTATTTTGGCATTGGGTATTTAATGTTGTTAAAAACAAAAGGGTAGTTATAATTTTAAGTTTGTTTATCATTCTGTCATTTTTTTAAAATAGTCCATTACTTCTTTTATTTTTTTCAAGCTTACTTTACTAATTTGTTCTGCTTCGTGATGAGCATGTTCATAAATGTTTGGATGCCGTAATTTATCAATTATGACTTTATTACTTGAGATATTTTTCCAATCTCTAATGATTTTATCACTCCACTCAGCATTTTTTGAATTGGGATGTACAAAATATTTATCGGCGGTGTAATTCGCCAGTTTTGTACCGTCCCATCCATCATTAAATTTTTTGCCTATATCTTTAACTGCTACCTTTGCTAAAGTTGCAGATAATTTATTAAGCGGGTGGCCGTAAGAGTCTTTACCAATTTGAGAATGCGACGGGCAGTTGCCATAATTTTTTTTCAGATGGCTTTGTGCCTCTGGGACTGTTATTTCAAAAGAACTTAATACAATATTAAAGACAACTTTTGGGAAAAAAGACATTACTTGCGAACTGTAGTTCATGGCTTTCGAATAGGTCTCAAGGGCTTTAATTCCTAATTTTTGAGGTAAATCTTTCGATGCCCATTTCATTTTATCTGCCTTAATATACTCGGCTGCCATAAAATCCTGAAATATTAAAAAGGTCGTAAACCAATCTAACCAGGTCGAGAATTCGACCCCCATATATGAGGCGTTTTTTTTTGCCGTGTCGCTTTTTTGCCCTTTTGCTAAATCTTGTAAAACATTTATAATAAACATTTCGCTTAATGTTCTTTGCCTAGGGATTCGTCTTTTGTAATCCTGTATTTTAGGATCAAATAAAAGATCTGCTGCTTTTGGTCCCACACTGGCAAAAGTATCTTCGGTCAAAAAAGTACCACTTACTACGGGTATCTGTTTAGAAGCCTTACCCTGCTTGCCTTGTACCCAGGGGTACACCATTGGGGCTCCGTTTTTTATTAACGATATCTCTGTAAAATTAGTATGGGCAAAATAATCTTCCAATACGTGCAATCCTGCTCCTAAATGTCTAAATCCTTCGGCTGTTTTTCCTTTTTGACACGCCATGACAATTTGCTCTTTCATATAAGTAACTGCTGCAGGACGCTCAGGATAGTCTGTCCAAAAGTAGTGCAGCATATTGCGAGTTTCATCTAATGCCCATGATTTTTTATTATCTCCTGCATATAAGGTTTTGGTTGTTCCATTATATTGAAACGAAATAACTTTCTTTTTATCGTCTGCTATTTTAGATTCGTCTTCCAACCCTTTAGGATTATCTATATGTTCTTCTGGCCTGTATATCCCTAAAATATCCTTTGTTAGAACACCAAACTCTTTGTTGAATTCTTTTTTAAGATCAACAAAATTATCTGTAATGGTAAGTCCTGCCTCTTTTGCGGGATCGTAAATAAACTCTTTTATGGCGAATATTTCTATTAAGCTTATCCAGCCTTCGTGCGAAAGTTTCATGGGCATGGCTTCTTCTACTACTTTATGTTTTTGGAGCTGAATAGCCGCGTTTGTACCCCGAACGGAAATCCCTACTATTAACTGAGAAAAATCTCTTAGCCAGTTGCCATAATATATTTTATTAACTTGATTATCATCAAACAATTCCCTACTAACCAACGCCTCAAACTCAATATCGCCGTGAGCAAAGGCTCCATTTTTATTGTGTTTACGGTTTCTGCCTGCTCCAAAATTAGAAATATCAGCACCTGGAATTTCATCGTATTGCTGGCTTTCATCTACGTATTGGGTAATTTGTGCATGCAGTTTTGAAAAATCAACTAGTAGCTCTCCTTCATAAGAAGGGATTTCTGCTTTAGCATATTTTAAAAACGATTCTTTAATAATATCAAATTTAAAAAGTGCATACGCAAATTTTGCTCCTTCGTCTATAACATCATGATCCGGTTTTCCATTTGTAGCTAATTCTGTTCTGAGCAAATTATCAATATGATGTCCATATTCTTCAACAAGAGCCGCTAAGAGTTCTGCACTTTTATCATTATCTTTTGCTGCATCTTCAATAAACTTTTGGTAAACAATAATTTTTTTTCTTTTGTTACTATAGCCAGCATTTTTTCCTATTACAGGAATCTGAGAAACAATAATTTCTGGGTTTTTTATTTTTTTATCACTTAGCTCTCTGTATAACTTACTTAATGCTGAAATTTCTATTTCATAACCAAATATTTCGAGCATAAAAAATATAAATGGCATTTCTGCCAATTCCTCTGCCAGCTGACACAACTGATCGTGTGCATAGGTACTTTCAAGCTTATATTTTGTTTCTTTTATAGTTATATTAGGGCTTACAGGTTCTCCAAACTTTTTCCCACCATCTTTTCCATAAAAATTCACTCCTTTAGGAGAAATGAAATTTAAGTCTCCCTTAGACGCCCTTATTGTAATAGACTCTGCTTTCTTATATGATTTTCCGAATACGTTACGTATTATATTTCCGCCTTCTTCCATATTACTGCATTTTTACATGCTTACCACTGTTCACATTTACGGCTGTAGAACTTTCTACAGTTACCGATTCTTTATTACTTATATAAGTACTGCTTTCTATGTTTTCAGTAATACTTTTAGCATTAGAATTTCTGCCTATCAGGGCAGTTTCTATAATATTACTTGCCGTAAGATTATAATCTTCACTTGCCATTTCTGTAATACTTTCTCCGGCTATAACATTTATATCTTTTTGCGCTGAAGCCACAATATTTTGCCCTGCTGACATAATTATACTCTCTCCTGCATTAATCGTAATGTTTTTTGGTGCGGTAACATCGATATTCCCATTGCCATCCATAAACCACTTGTTGCCAGAAGGGTCTTTTACCAAAATACTCGAATCACCTTCATCAAAAGTAATGGTGCTTCCTGTACGGGTATAAATACTTTTAATGTTGTTTCTTATAGTACCACCAGCACCTGTTTTACCGTTAAACAAACTGCCAATTACAAAAGGACGGTTAGGATCGTTATAGCGAAAACCAAGCATCACATGGTCACCCACTTCGGGGATAAAAACCATACCTCGGTTGGTGGTAACCTCACCACTGGTTCCTGCATCAGGTGTCATAACACGTAACCATGGTGTGCGTTGTTGTTTGGCAGCTTGCCACAGCATTTTTACACGTATCCTGCCTTGCCCTTTTGGGTCATCATTAGCGACTACTTCGGCTTGCTGCATTTGCGCTATAGGAAAACCGATGTTTGGCTCAGGCAGCTTGCGTATTTTGGCAGGCAGTGCTTTAAAAGTGTTTTCGTATTCGCCTATATCACTGGCTTTATGAGTTATTTCGGTGATAATATATATTCCTACTTCGTTGGTTTCATAGCTGATTTTATTAATATCTTGTCCGCTGGTAAATGCAGCTAATTTGTCTTTTACCTGCATGGCATCTATGCTAATGCTCATACCTATTCGCAAACTTGTGTTTCGACTCGTCGCAGTGATAAAATTAGATTCGGCAGCAGCACTTTGCTGTCGGTTTTGCAATATAGTCTGCAAATACATATCGTCACCAGTAGCTATTCTGCCATACTCTAATGATGATGTAGCATATAGTTTTTGAGAAGCGGTTATAGCATCAGTTCCTAATCTTGGAAATCCTTCTATTTGGTCTCTGGTCTTGGCTTGATACAATTTGTCTACATCTTCATTATAAGTAAAAGCTCCAAACTGATTAGGAATTGCCTTAACAGAAACATTCAGATTATAGAGATCTTTGTTATAAATCAATTTTGTAAATTCTGTACTGCTATTGGGTTTACCAAAAAAAAGTTTTTCTCCATCATAATACAACCATTCGTTGTATTGTTTGGCTAATCTCTGTATGAACTGAAAATCAGTTTCGAGGTATTGGGTTTGATATTGTAAATTGTTGCTGAACTCCGGTTTGATATTGTTTTGTAATTGCTCACCTGCTGCTGTTTTTATTACTTCTTCAATAATATCATGCAAATTGGTATCTTCCCAGGAATTGAGTTTTTGCCCCGATTCAAGAAGTATTGTTTTAGAATAACCAGAAACAATAATTTGACTTCCCACATGTCCCAATTCTTGGGTATATTGAATATTGGTTACTATTCCTAAAAAATTATTGTTGTTTTCAAAAGCAATATGCAAAACGCCTCCCAACCATTTTTGAGCATTCTGCATAGTATATGCTCTAGGCCGTTCTATAACAGAATGTGGAATGCTAATTGTAAACTCGTGGTGAGTATTGATGGTTTGCTTTAACTCGATTTTAGTAAAATGAGAAATTTCTTTCCTATCAATACCAAATATTATTTTAGGAATGACCATAACGTTTTTTAGTTTTAAACTTTATTTTTTTAATTTTAACTTAAAAAGATTATAGTCTAAAGTTCTTACACCGAATTCAATTTTAAGCTAAAATATCATGTTCTGAAAATAGAAGTGATATTATTCAATTTTTATTTGAAGAAATTGTATAATAAAAACAAGAAGCGGTGCATCACCGCCTCTTATTAATAAGAAGAAAAAATTAAACTCTTGCCCAATTATTATCTAATGTAGCATTACCTAATGTTATTTTTTCTGCTGAGAAAGTGATCTCAGTAGTCATTGGAGTTTCTGCCAAAGCATCTAATTGCTCACTGAAGAATACAATGAAAGCATTTTCAAAAGAAAGTTCTTTCATTACTTGCTCAGAATCAGCTTTAAAATATTTAATTTTTCCGTTTACCGGTTTGTGCTGACTGTTTACTGCCTGCTCAATAACAGTAGTGTTATCTGTAGATTTTACTCTAAGATTTAATCTGCCTCCTTTTATTTCAGACGAAACAGCTCCTTTACCGTCAGTATGTCTTATCATCTCTACTTTTGAAAATAATACCTGGTAGTCGTTTCCTTCGAATTCTAAAATTGCTTTAAATGCCATAATAAAATAATATAAATTGTTAAAAAATGTTTTTTTTAGAATCCTCTTTGTTTTGTATGACTAGTATTAACAAAAAAAGAGATATTCTACATGATTTTAGAATACCTCTTTTTGCACTAATGTACTTTTTTTGATTTGCTTCATGTAAGAAGACGAGGGTGATTCGCAATCAATAATTTGTACGAATATACAACTAAAAAACACAAAAACAAATCAATTTGTAATATTTTTCATAAAAAAAAATAAAACAAGCCCAAAAAAAACAATCGTAATATGTAAGAATATAACATTCATCTGAGGTTGCAGAGAGTTTATCTGATTTTTGATATTTAGAGTTGCAGTAGAATGAATCTCATTTATTTTGTTCACTTGTTTCTGTAAAGAGTCGATGGTCTTATTTAGATATAAAATATTTTGATGCTGGTTAGAAAACAATCGTTTTACTTCTTTATCTGATAGCGCTTCTTTTTTTCTAATGACCCCCGTTTTAGGCTCGTTAATTATTAACTCATTTACGCTTTCGATTTTACCATTGTTAATTTCGAAGCTATTATTTAATTTGTTTACCAAAAAAAAGATAAATACAACATAAGAGAGTAAAATTGTAGGCAAAATATACTGAACAATTATCTCTAGAGGTTTAGGCTTCATTGCATTATGAATATTGTTTATCGTACTGTAATTAGTAAAAAAAAAAGGCTCTTGTTTTTTCTCTTTATTCAATCTTTCGGTTTTAAATTTTTCATCTAAATCAATAAGTTCAAATCGATCCAGACTATAAAGCCCAAAAGTTTCATTTAGTTTTTTATGATGCACCATCCAATTAAGCACCTCCTCAATTTGGTATTCATTTATACCTGGATCTTTAAGTCTCCATAAAATTTCTTTTTTTGTAAGTTCACAAGGTTTTCCTTTGCTTTCAAAATAAAATAACTCTAAAATTGTTTCATGCAAGGGCTTTGCCATTTCAATCGTCTTGATAATTTCCATAATTGTTTTACAATAGAAGTTTTTTTGATATATAATAATATTTTACCTGAGACTCACCATCAAAAACCTCAAAAGTATTATTTCGCTGCATTTTTTCTAAAACCTCTACTTTAGCGTTTAAGGCTATAAAAAGCGCCCTGAATTCATCTCGTTTTTTCTTAAACTTTTTAACCTCTTTAATTTTTATTTCATGCAATTCAGGGCTATTTACAAATACTCTGGTCTTGTAATAAAGTAAATCTGCCAGAGAATTTCTATTTTTAATTGGCTCTGTTTTTTTAATATTTCTGGCTAACGTTTTACACCTATCCATAAAGTTCCAAATCTCAACTTTATCGATATTTTCATTCGTATAATCTTTGCTGATAATCTCTCTGTAGTTTTCTATAAGCTGCCTGATTTCGTTTTCAGTAAGTAAAATGTAAACTTTATTTTCTAAATCACCCGTGAGTGTATCTTTTGAATTTATTATAAATGTTTCACTTTTATAGTTCTTTGATATATCTGTACTTATACTATCTTTTCGTGAGAAATTCTGAATAAGACTATTTATTGCTGCGCTTGGCTGACTTCTTAAAAAGCTAAACTCATCTTTATATTGTATGAGTGATTTTAAAAGTGCATTATTTGTTTTGATAGTTTTACTAATAACGCTGTCAATTGCTTTATTTATAGTCTCAGTGGTAAGTTCACCATTTAATTTAGGAAATATAATTCCTCCATTAAAATTACTTTTTAATGGAGCGTTATAGATATAATAATTACCCGTTTCGCCAGTATAGGTAAACTCATCATTTTTTGTAATGAGTTTTGGGTCTGCATAATAGTTTTGGATGTTTTTTTTATTTGCACTGCTTGCTTCGCTTAAATACATTTTGCTTTGCAGAATAAAATCCTGATTATCGGAATTGTTTTCATTTCCAAAAAGAATGAATAATAACTTAGCATTGTTTTTCGCCAATATATTGAAACTATCCGGCAAGACCGTATTTATAGAACCATCTAAACCTGTAAGGATAAAAAAGTTATTTTCGAAGTTTGTTTCCTGACTCAGAAACCGACTAATGTTTGTATTGTTATTGGGTAAAATATTTTCCTTTAAAATTTCTTCGGGTGTTTTGATACTTTTTTCAATTAAATCAAACCATTTCGAAAAAGATTGTGATTTTATCAGATAATAACTTTTAGATTTTCCTTTTGCGATAAACGAATACGTAAACGTATAATTGGCATACAATTCACTACTCGTGGTTAGTTTAAGATTTTGTAATGCCGAAAGTGCTTTCTTTAAATACTGCTTTGTCGCGTTGCTGTTCTCAAAAATATAGTAAAAGTTAATCGTCTTGCTTTGCAAAGCAATTTGTTCAATTGTTTTTATCGAAATATCATCGCCTTTTAGATTTGTAATTTTATTTTTGTCGTGATTCCAAATATTTATAGGCAACGAAATTTTACTCGCATTATCAAACCTGATCGGATGACTTGATTGCTTTTCATTTACAAAAAAAGTATTTTTGTATAATTCATTAGCATGAAAATTAATCTTACCCGATGAAAACTTTAGAGTATCTCTTGGGTTCAGTTTTACGACCATATTATCTTCTATGGGATTCAGATATTGTAAAGGAACCCAGCCATATTTAAAATTGGTCGTATCCTTTGGCATCACATCATCAAAATTGGATATAAAGGCTGAATTAGTAGTTTTGTTTATTTTATACACATAAACAAAATCATTTAGTTTAATTTTTTTCTTTGCTACCGATTCTAAATTTGGGTCATTTTTTATTAAAAGAGCTTCTTTTTTGACATTTTTGTTACTCGAAAACAGACTTTCTAAAGCATTACAAGCTACAAAGTATTTTACATATTTTAAATTAGCCTGATTTTGCATTGCCCGGCTGTATTCAAGCACATTTTCTTTTTTTATCCAGCCAAGATATTGTACTTCTTTTGCATTGGAGAAATGATTTTTTTTGCTTCTCAACATAGCAAATGTTCCTTTAGGTTTTCCAATTAGTTTTTTATCAGCAACCACAACTTCATAATAATTTTTCTCCTCATCAATCACATACATAGGGGCCAAAATATTTACTTTATTTTTTACTCTGGCCCCATAAGGCTCTTCATAAATATTATTATCATTTCTATCTGAAAAAACTTTTTTAAGCTCTGATTTTTGACCTTCTTTTTGTGGTTGGTTATTGTAAGTATTAACTGTTTTTTCTGTTTTTTTGATCACACTTGTGCTGTTTTTTACCTGCGAAAAAACGGTACTTGTAATCAAAAAGCATATCAAAGAGGTATACCGGAATAAAATGCTAATTTTCATTTATTTACTTTGTTTTTGAGTTTTTTGAGTAATATTTATTTGTTTAAAGCATTTGATGGTATCTAATTTTACTTCCTGAATTATAGTAGCATTGCCATCTAGATAGTGGAGCCCCTGACAATAACTTAAAAAGTCGTTGTATTTTTCTTCATTAACCACCACTACAACGTCTGATAATTCATTACAGATGTATTTGTTTTTCAAATAATTAACCTGTTCTTTATATAATCTGGTATCTCTTGCTCCCAGATTAGCAATAATTTGTAATCGTTTTTTAATATCTTTTAATACAATACCAGCAGAATCTATAACTTCAGGTTCTTTGAATGGTTCATACAATTGCAGCACTTCTATTTCTTTTGTTATCGGATATCTGGTTTTATCTGTCTCAAGTTTTACAGTATAAATACCGGGTTTGGTAAAAATATAAATCGCTTGTTTTTCATAAGAATCGATCGTTCCTGTTTCTCCAAATTCCCAATACCAGTTGTTTGAACTTGGTGAATATCCGGTAAACACAATTTCTTCGCCTACATATCCAAACTCCGGACAAAATATTTTTGGAATAGAATCTTTTGCTGTCAGAGTTCTGCCATTGACAATATTGATTTGTTTTGAAAAATTGAATTTGTTATCAATCTTTAGTGTTACTAAATATTTACCGGCTCTCTCGTATGTATAACTAACACTTACTTTATTCACAATTGAATCGCCATTACCAAAATACCAAACAGCTTTTTTATCTGCTATCAGAGTACTGTCATTTACTTTAAAAGATAATTTCTCATTTAGCTCATATTGATGATTATCGTTATCATCTAATATCGAAAAATCAAGATTACTTAATCTCTTATTATAAGGAAATAGTAATGCTACTATCACTAAAATTATCGCAATGCAAAACAAAAGGATAACTACTGTTTTATTTTTAATGTTCATTTTTAAAATTTGCTTTACATTCGTTAAGACTTGTTTGTACAAGAGTATCATTCTTTTTAACGGTACTTTCTTCAAGATTTATCTCTAAAAAAACATTTAATAAATTCCCGCCAATTAAGCAAAAGTTATACGACGAATGAAATTCATTATCCTTGTACAATTGTTTATACTCTGATATATTTCTTTTTACCTCATCTATACGCTGTACTTGATTAATGTCATACTTTATAGTATCAATGTTCTTAAAAATGAATCTGGATTTATTCGCATAATCAGCTTTAATTTTCTGCATTTTTTCATAATCATTAATTCTGTTAAGCATATCTGTATTATTAAAATGGGGAGTTTTTAATAAAAACTTAGTAACTCCAATAAATATAATACACGTGCTTATGATAAATATTAAATTGAATTTTACTTTTTTCCAATATGTTTCATCAAATTCTATCACCTTCTTCATATTATGGGATTATTTTTTTATTTTCCTGATTGTGTTTATCAATGCACTTTTTAAGCTGCGTTTTATTGATATCGTAACTTGTTTCTGCTTCTTTTAAAACATCAATTTTGGTCTGTATTCGTTGTAATTCGACTAAAAACTCTTCATACAAACCAAAAGAATTTGTCAAATTAGTTTTTGATTTTCGAATCTCATTATTGATTGTAAATCTTTTTTCATTAATTAGAGACTGAAGATTCTTTCGTTCATTTAAAGTTCTGTCTTTAAATCTTAAGTCATTAATTTCTATTAAGATTTCATCAAAAAGCAAGTTCATCTCGCCTTGTTTTACTGCAATATCATTGTAATATTTATGTTTTTGCTCTAACTCGGCAACACCTCTGTTTGCAGTTACCAGCGTAATATAAAGACAACCAAAAATAAAAGCGAACGTTACTAAAAACATGATGAAAAACTTACGCTTTTTAGCGGATATTTTAGGAGAATTAAGTGGCTTCATAGTTGTATGTTTAATCTAGTATTGACCACGTACTGCTTTTTGGTGCTGCCACTTTGGTTTCTTCGCTAATTACAATGTTTTCTTTTCTAATTCCGATGTATTCTAATTCACTTAACTTTTGCCATAAGCGTTTTAAGATTGCCAGGAACTGATTTAGTTTTTCGAGCATTTGTGCAATATCATTATGATCATAAACTGCACTTTTTACTTCAAACAACACATTTAATAATTCTGATGGCTTTACATCAATCCATTCATAATAGTATTGTAATAAGACCTCTTTCTCTTTATCATCCATCAATGTTAATGTCGAGATAAGATGATTGGCTAAAACAATTATTTTATCAAACACATATACCGGAGATTCTTCGAAGGCAATGTTTTTAAGATAAAAACAGTGCTCTGCATAATAATCAATTATTTTAGTGCACAAACGAAAAGTGTTAGATACCAATTTGTTATTTGCTGAACTTTGTACATTTTTTTTATGAATTTTTATCGAAAAATCATTTAACTGATATAATTCAGTATTTACCTTTGTTATGAATTGATTTAAAACTTCACTGTTTTTTGTTTTTACTACTGGTGCTATATATCTGCGATCTTCAATGAAAGTTCCGTTTTGGAATGTTATTTTTTTTGCAATTAAAAAATAGCCCGATAAAAAATTATCATTCACTTCTTTTTTGTTTACAATATGCAATTTTATTGCCGGGAGCACATGTGGATGATGTAATGGAATTATCTCCGGATCAGGAATACCTACAGGAATTAAGTCGTAAGGATTTATCGAAACAATAACATAATAATGCTCAAAGGAATTTCGATCCAAGTCATTTGTATTAATGCTTACTTCAGGGAGTTTTGTACCGTAAATATCCTGATTAAAGGAAATAACATGTCCATTTTTAGCAATTACTTCACATTTTTTTAAATAGGCCACTAATTGACCTCCTTCAATTTTTATTTCAATATCTATAGATCTATTGCCTGCTGGCTGGATACAACCATAATTAAAATCGTTTAACTGAATTTTATTGTAATCGCTGACAATTGTTATAAAGTTGAAATAATTATTGATAAAATGGTCTTTGGTTAATTTTACACCATCTGTCCAGTTAATTGGTAAATGTATGTTTGACTTCATAATTCCTAAATTGTTTTATTCTAATATTAATAAGTTTCTTTATTGCTGTTTTTAAATTAATAAGGATTTAAAAGAAAAAAAATCTTTTAATTATTCCTCTGTTTCATTTTGCTGTTTGCTCAAAGCAACCCTTTTTGCAAAAATGGTTTGTTTATTTTTTAGTTTACTTTCAGAAATTGTCTGATGCGGACTCAAATTCCTTATGAACAAAGGAAAACTGAAATATTTTGCGGTATAAAATGTCCAACCTGTATCTTCATTCTCAGCACTGGATTCTATAGCATCATTTGGGAATCTATAATTTTGGTCTTCAATAAACTTATCAAACCAATTACCCAAATTAACATCCTGAGCAATTTTTACATCAAACTTTGAAAAGAATTCAGAATTGACTTTTTTCCTGATATGTATAGAAACCTGCATTAAACGAAACTTATCTATATTATCCCAATATTCAATGTCCTTGCGTTCTTTACCAACTCTCCAATATTCATAAAACGGCTCTGGAATTTGTAAATATTTTTTCTTTGATTCCTGAAAAAAGATTGGTGCAAATATCCACAGAATATTAAGCATGCTAATGTGTGCATAACTTGAGATAGCGATATAATTAAATACTAGATTGTAGATCCAGGAAGAGAGAATGGCTGCGATTAAAAAAACAAAAATTTTTGCAGGAGCACTATTGTGTATTCCTATCTTTTGAAATAAGGCTGTATTCATGAAATACACTAATGCAATACCAAGTATTAGATAGTAAAAGACTGAAAGTAATAATCCAAACCAAACAAACTCATTGTTAAAAAAAGCAAAAACACAAGGCAAAGAAGCTATAAGCGAAAAACATAAAACAAATATGATAGCTCCTTTTGTTTTGAGTTTTATACTCGAAAACTGACTCATGATAAGTGTGATAATAAGTATCAAAAACGGTGCTAACAGGTATTTTAGAAAAAAGGGTAGTATTGTATTCATAGCCGAATGTTATCTCTTTATTATGATTAAAAATTATAAAATGCTATTTATGCCTAAATAGTTTTCGTTTAGTTTTATGCCTAATTGATAGTTATTAAAAAAAACAATATCAATTTTTCGATTACTAATAATAAAATACTCCAATACTTTACGGGTGAGGTTCATCTTGAGTTCTAAAATTGAATAATCAATATTTCCTTCAAAATATAATGCTACTTCTACATCGTCTATTTCACTCTCTACAGATCCGCAAAGTCCTAAATCAAATCCCAATATTCCTTCATTTAGTTTTAAAAATGGAGATGCTGTAAAAACATGTTTCTTGTAATTTAATTTTACTACATTACCCAATAACATTTCTAAAACTTTTTCGAGTTCCGGAAGATTTTCTTTTAGCTTATCAACTTCACATAAATAAATGAACAGATTCTTTTTTTGTGTTTTAGACAAGTCAAATTCTATAGCTACTAATTCATCAACTATGCTTAAAAACAGATCAATTTTATCATTAAACAAATGGAGACTTCTTATAGCGTAATTTGAATTTGCAGAAAAAAGCTCGTTATCAAAAGGCATAAAAAAATCTAAAGCATCATTTTCTGTTTCTTTATTCTCTTTTACAGCCTCTACAATTTCTTTGCTCGACATCGTAGAATTACTAACGGATAAGGGATGAAAAAGTAATTCAGGTAAATTATGATAGATACTATTTTTTGCCAAATGCAAAACAAGTCCTTCTTTGGTAAATCTTAAATCTTGCTGATACAACATCGAAGATAGATCTATAGCATCTCTGGAGTTATTTCTTTTTGAAAGTCCCTTGTGTATCACAAAAACCTTGGTTTCATTTTTTAGGATATTTTGCAATTCATAAAAAAGAACTTCAGCTCTTAAATTAAAATTAACCTGTTGTTTTAAAACAGCAATATCTTGTTCCATAACTTATTTTCTTATTATTTTAATCTAAATTATCCTAATGCAAGTTTAATGTCACAGAAACAAAAACAAGGATTAATAAAACTGCTATGATAATAATATCATTGGTCATTGCTTTCTCTAAACTCTTATCATTTTTTTCTTTAAGAGAATCAATATGACGTAATTCAATAGATGTAAAATGTGATATTTGTTGACTGTCAATTCCAAGAGTTAATTTTTGTGTATTCATAACGTTATATTTACTTCTTTTCCCAAATAAACTCATCTTCTTTTATGTCCAGAACAATAGTCTCATTCTCTAAAATGGCTTCTGATATAATTAATTTTGAAATTGTTTTCTTTAGATACGTTCTTACAGTCCCAGCAATAGGTCTGGCACCATATTTTTTAGAGAATCCTTTATTTGTAAGGTATTCTAAAGCATTCTCAGATATATCAAATGAAATATTTTTGATCGCTTTTAATTGTTCTTGCAGACGGCCAAGATGTAATCTGAAAATAGCCTTGGCAATTTCTATATTGATCGGAGCAAATGGAACCACCTCAGTCAAACGTCCTAAGAACTCAGGTCTGAAATGCTTGCTCATAATCTCTATTAACTGATTGGAAGTAGGCAAATGTCCACTTTCTATTTGTTCCTGAATCCATTGGCTTCCTATATTGGATGTAAAAATGATAATCGCATTCGAAAAGTCTCCTTCCCTTCCTAATTTATCATGAACTTTACCTTCGTCCATAATTTGCAAAAAAACATCGTAAACTGAGCTGTGAGCTTTTTCTATCTCGTCAAAAAGTACTACTGAGTATGGTTTTTGCCTAATTTTATTGACCAGCATTCCCCCTTCTTCGTACCCCACGTATCCGGGAGGCGCACCATATAATAAAGCGGCCGAATGTTCTTCTTTAAACTCTGACATGTCAAATCGAATCATGGCATTTTCGTCATCAAACAATAATTCAGCAAGTGTTTTGGTTAATTCCGTCTTTCCTGTTCCTGTTGGTCCTAAAAAGAAAAATGACCCTATAGGCTGTTTTGGGTTACTCAAACCACTTCGGGATTCAATAATGGCTTCCGATAATGTTTTTATAGCATGTGCCTGTCCTTTTACTCTCTCTTGCAGTTTGTCTTCAATTGTCAAAAGCTTCTCTTTTTCTCCGGCACTAATTTTCCCTAATGGTATTCCGGTTGCATTAGAAACAAATGCTAAAAGCTCTGATTTTGTAATGACAGTAATCTTTTCTTTGGCGATAGTTTCAATATCAACCGATAGTTTCTCTATATCTTCAAAAGTAACCACTTCATTTTTGGAGCTTTTTAAATTTTCGGCAACATTAACTTTACTGAATACAATACAGCTTATTCGGTTATAAATCTCTTTTTTTAGCAAACCCATCCTTGATTCATCTTCAGGATCCGACTCTTTTATCTGCTCTTTTATCTTTACAATCTCTACTAACGAATTTGCATTAGAAACAATTACTGAGGAAGCTGTACGATCTAATAAATCAATCGCTCCATAGGGTAATTTCTTCTCTTTGTAAAACCTTTTAGATAAATGAATGGCTTCTTGAATGACCTCATCATTAATCCTAATTTTATAATGTTTTTCCAGTTTGTTTTTGTAAATATTCAAACATTCAACCAATAACGAGTAATCAAGTTCTTCAATAAAAATATCCTCAAATTTTCCATTTAGAATTGTTCCTTCAATTGATTTTCGATAAGAATCCGCATCAATTGAAGCAATAATATTAATACTGCCCTGTGTTAATTGTGTATTGATAATATTCATTACAGCATTTGATTTTGAACTTGATGAGTTCAACAATACTTGTATATTATCAATACAAAGGATACTTTTTACTTTTTTTGCTAATTTTTCAAAAATTTCAATCAGTTTTTTCGAAATCTCATTTTCACTACTGCAATTGGCAACTAGTCTAGATACATCTAAAGACAAAACCAGTGTTTCTTCAAAAAAATCAGGGTCGTTTTCGTGCAAATAGTAAATTAAGTTTTTTATAATACTTGTTTTTCCAACACCAGATTCTCCAATTAATAAAATACCATGGTTTTCATATCGTTCAATATTTTCAAGTATTAATCTTACTTCTTTATTTCTGCCAATAACACCGCTGCCTTCTTCAATAATATTCTTTTTGTATAGGGTATCGCAATAGTTAATATTGATAGTTTCCTCTTCATTAGTATCATCTGCAAGGCTAAAACTCTTCTGGTTATTTCGAAGTCCAAAATGTTTCAAAAGTTCTTTATCACTTAAATTTAGACCATCAATTTGTTTGTCACTATAAACTAATCCTGGTTTAATGATGGCTATAAAAACACAGAACGCATCGATAGAATCTGATCCTAATCTAATTTTATTAAAATTAGATTCTGTAAAAACATGTTCCACTTGAGTATCAGCTGTGATATTAATATCATTGTTTTGGGCAGAAGTATAGACTTCCTTACGCACATCAAACCACTCTTTTATATATTCTATATCTTTAGATAATGTTCTTAAAACTTCTACTAATCCGGTTGGTTCAAATAATAAGGCATAAGCTAAGTGAGCAACTCCATAAGTACTATGCCCATCCTGAATGGCTAATGATTTAGCAGATTTAATTGCAGACAATAAGCTTGAGCTATAATCTAGTTCGTTCATAAATTTAGTATATTGTAATTTGAAACGGAATATTCATAACAGATTGCTTTTCTAAGGTTTCTTTTAAAAACAATCCTATTTTTTGTTTATTTTCTATCTGCAAAGCGTATTTGTCCTGCAAAATAACTTCTACGTCAATGGTTCTAAACAGCCCTTTTTTTCTTTGATCGCTAATCCCTACTCCGTCTTTAATGAATACTTCTTTTGTGATATTTCTTAAATGATAGTGTACTGCCGATTTTATGTCCTGTTTTGTTACTAAGCGCTCTTTTGACAGAAAGCCATATCTAAGATTAATTAATTTTTCTGCCTTATTGTTTCTGCAGATTCCGCCAATTGAACTGGCTTCAAAAACGGTCGAGTCCTGCGCTAATTCAGATAAAGCAATCTGCTTTAAAATAGTGCCCTTTCTTAAATTGTTAGCTGCCTCTCCATTTGAAGTCCAATAGGAGCAATAAAGAATTTTAGATTTATTCGTTTCTTGAATCAAAGCATATACTTCTTCCTCATTAATCTTACTGTAACTACTGTTGATTTTGCTTTCAATCGAATTAATTTCCTCATTAATTCTCGTCATCGTAGCATCAATATAATCAGCATTAATATTTGAGAAAGAACTAATATCTTCTCTCAATGCCCTGGCTAACTTTTTAAGAAAAAAATTGGCTGTTCGTGAGTCATAATTTTCTAATCCACCATAAAAGATCGTAAATGTATTTGAAGTCAGAATATTAGGCTGTTTGATGCCATTGATAAATTCGACGTTTTTTTCGTTAAAAATCTTCATAACATCTAGAAAATGGGTATTTCTTTCTGCTTTCATTGCAAAAAGACGTCCTTCCAGCTGAGCATTGTGCACTCTATTATTTAGTTTTCTATTGACAATTGGAAAAGTGTTAATTTTTATTTGAATCTTATCCAGTTCTTTTTTCGAAAAAATTTCAGGAAATACAAACTCTAACCAAATTAGCCCAGTATTTTTCTTACTGGATTTTAGCTCTTCTTTTTCAATTTTGAATTTGTCTAATAACGATTCGTATACAACATTTTCGGAGTCCAGTTTTAATTTGTAAATAAAGTTTTTATAGAATGCTTTTATAGTTTCTGTATAATGTTTGTTGTTCTGAACTTCCTCAAAGGTTTCATTTTCAATTTCAAGCATATTCCCGAAAGAATCTTTTACGGTAACAAATTTTAAAAAAGCATCTAGTGCTGAATTCTCACTTAAAAAAGTAAACTTCAATGAATTAAGCTTTTTTAGATTTTCTTTTGAAATATCTAGTCCAACCCAAATATGATGATCTGAGACCTTATGCTGTAAAGGCAGATGCTCTATATTTTTTGAAGAATCAATCAAAAATGAGTCATACAATTGAAAACTAATCTCGCCTTCTACAATATTTTCAGTGGTAAAAGGAGTAAAATGAATATCATAATCGACACCAGAAGCCATCTTGGATTTTACCACAAATTCAGTATCATCATTTAAGATCACAATACCATTTGTAACACACGTACTAGCCAAAGTATGTGCAGGCATAGGCAAATTCCATTGGCTGGGCACAATTTCCTGAGCTATACGTTCAATGATTTTATTATCAGATTCTACCCCTTCATGATGTAAATAATAAAGTTCATGCACGAAAACGTCTAATAACATCATCACTAAAGGATCTGCTATATTGATATCCTCAATCCCCCAGATTTCTAAGCACTTTTTTTGTATTCTGTTTTTTATTTCAATAAACTTAACGTCTTTCATATTTTCTATTATTGAGAAATTGGGCTTATATTCAGTTTGGTATGAAAATTAAACGGGACTTGGCTTTCTATAATCGAACCTTTTACGATTATATTTGCTTTTCTTCTAATGCTGGAGGATAATTCTTTGTCATCAATCTCATCTAAAGAAATCGTAATTTCACTTAACAACAACCTTTTCTCAAATTGAGTAATAGATTCATATAATGATTTTCGTACTAAATCTTCCCAGTCTCTCTTTTTGATATGTTGATTAAATTCTAAATCCCAAATAACAGTTCCATAACTTGGTGTCTCTGGTATTTCTCCAAAAGAGGTTGTAATTATCATCATAATGTTATAGGCAATCGATTCTTCTATCTTACAAAAATTATTCCGAGAGCCCTTTAATAGTGACTTAAAATTAACAGGATATTTCAGGTATTTCATTACTTAAAACAAATTTGATTGAATTATAATAAAATTATAACATTAAAAAACACAACATCGAATGACAAAAATGTAAATAAAATACTTACAAATCAATATTATTTTAAAGTTTTTTTTTACTATTTTTACCGAATTAACTAATAATCTTACAAAACATGAGCATGTTCAATTATGGTATTGGTGGCAATGAAGTAAAAGTTGACGCCAATGAATCAATTTTAGAAATTCCTTCAAACAGAACTTTACTAATTCAAAAACTTACAAATGAGCAACCAGTCGGACCTGAAGCAGTGTACGATTTACAGACGATAGAAGCTGTTTTTGAAAAGTATAAACCTAGTGTAGATTTTGAATTTTCGACTGAAGAAGGTTCTGAATTGAACGAATCGATGGTGTTTCAAAACTTAGGCGATTTTGGCGCAAAATCAATTAAAGAAAACAGTCCTTTTTTAAACAAATTAAACACGGAAAAGGAACAAGCTTATAAAATTGTGCGACAACTTTCCAGCAACAGAGGACTAATAAAAGCGATTCAGGACCCTGCTGTCAAGGAGGCAATAATAGAATTACTTGAAAACGCTAAGAATGAAATTAATAACAAACAGTAATAAATATGGCAACTCAAACTAAAGATCAAAAAAGTCACGGTTCTTCAACAGAACAATTACTGCAGGAAGCCCAAAGCAGTAAAATAAATTTATTAAACGAATACGGAGGTTTTGCCTTTTTAGAGAATGTAATTGACGGATTGTCAAACTTAAACCCTACCAGAAAAGCCAGAAAAAACATTTTTCTTAATGATGCCCAATGGGAAAGCGAAAGAACAAATCTTACCAACAGACTGGATTTATGGCTGGATTTATTAAAAGATAATAATTCTGTTGAATCCATGATTGAAGTGGCTAACTCAAAAGCAACATCTGCCGATTCAACTTTAAATAAAAACTTAAAATATGCTCTAAACATTTCCAGGGAATTAGAAACGTCTTATAGAAGTGTCGCTTTATTCTATAAAAATGCTGAAAGCGATAAAATTAAAAATGTAACAATCATCAATGCTGATATATCACAATTAAAAGACTTAGACAATACTTTGTTTATTGATTATGTTTCAAATGAGTTAAAGCAAAATTTTGACCGATTAGACTTAAGAAAAAACTATTCTATACTTTCAGTACCGGGATATTTAGGCTCTAATACCGTTTTAGACAAATGGTCTAAGATGGCACATGAAAACAAAACGGTTCTATTAACTGATTTTCAAGATCTTGAAACTCCAGATGATGTTATAGATATTTTCTTTAATGCCAATCATACAGGTGGTGACGTCTATAAATCAAACACAATTATGACTTGCAACTATTTATTAGGAAGAAGTAAATATGATGAAGTTGGAGAAGAAGATAATTTATATGTACCACCATCAACTTCATTAGCCGGCAAAATATATAAAACCTTAATGTCTCAGGTTGTTGCCGGTAAAAAATTTGGCAGCCTAAATGAAGTAGAAAGTGTTCGTTTTGATTTGAAAAAAAGCGAAATTTCAGAAATTGAAAAAATGGGATTAGTTCCTATGGTGAACGAATACAGTAAAATTATGGCTTTCTCTGCCAAAACATTGTTTAACGGAGATAATCTGGGCTTACAAACTTACTCAGTAGTACGCGTATTTGACCACATTACAAAAGTACTTTTCGATTTCTTAAACAGAAGAGCTTTTGAAAACTGGACCACAAGAACCGAAGCGGATTTAAGAAGTCAAATCATTAAGTTTTTAGATGGAATTAAAGGTCCAACTAATCTTATTGAAAAGTTTACGGTAATGAAAATCGAACAGGACAAAACCCAAAAGGACAGAATATTATTAGATATTCATATTACACCATATTTTCCAGCCAAAAGTTTCGTAATACAATTAGACGGACATAAAGGCGATGGCCCGGAAGAAGCTGTTTGGCATAGTGACTATAAACAAGTTTAGCATAAATGCCATATTATTTTTATACCCCAAAAAGTTCAAGAATTCTTTTTGGGGTATTTTTTTATTTTTGTTTTAGGATGTAGTAAAGACTACTTATTTTTTGTTTTAAAAACTTTAAAACATACAAAAAGAATTCCCAGCCAAATAGGAATTAATTCTACCGATAACTTCATATTAGTGATCCACATGATTGATAATATACCCAGTAAAAAAAACAAACAGATGTAATTACTTACTGGATAAAATAATGAAGCAAACTTCGTTTTTATGTTTTCCATGTCTTTCGAACGTCTAAATTGTAGATGTGTATACGAAATCATAACCCAGTTAATAACTAAACAAGACACTACTAAAGACATTAAAATACTAAAGGCCTCTTTTGGAATTACTTTATTTACTATAATACAAATAGCTGCAAAGCATGAAGAGATTAAAATGGCATTAATGGGTACTGATTGTTTGTTTAGCTTCATTAAAAACTTAGGCGCATTGCCTTGATCTGCCAAACCATATAACATACGTGAGTTGCTGTATACGCTACTATTATATACGGATAAAGCGGCAGTTAATACAATTAAATTAAGCACATTAGCAATAAGGCTTGTAAAAAATATTTTGTTGCCAAACAGCTCAAATTCCATTCCGTTTAGATTTTGAAAAACCATTACAAACGGGCTGCTATCCGTAGTAATTTGTCTCCATGGTGACAAAGCAAATAAAATTACCAATGCACCAACATAAAATATAAGGATTCTATAAATTACCTGATTTGTCGCTTTTGGAATGTTTTTTTCTGGATTTTCTGCCTCAGCAGCGGTAATTCCAATCAGTTCTAAACCTCCAAAAGAGAACATAATTAGTGCCATTGCAGATAATAAACCTTGAAAATCACCAATTGCCGTTTTTTTAAAGAAACCTTTTGGAAAGAAACCTCCATCGTTATATAAATTATGAATAGTAGCATGCTCTCCTCCTGTACCACTTATTAGCAAATACATACCAAAAAGAATCATGGCAATAATTGCGACCACTTTTATGATTGAAAACCAAAATTCGGTTTCTCCGTAAACTTTTACAGAGGCAAAATTCAAAGCATTAATAACCAGGAAGAAAAATAAACTGGATGCCCAAAGCGGAATTTCGGGCCACCAAAACTGTACATAAACACCAATGGCTGTAAGTTCAGCCATACTTACTAAAATATATAAAATCCAATAATTCCAACCAGATGCAAAACCCGCAAAAGAACCACAATATTTATAGGCAAAGTGACTAAAACTTCCTGATACAGGTTCTTCGACAACCATTTCGCCAAGTTGTCTCATAATAAAAAAAGCGATAATTCCGGCAATAGCATATCCTAAAATAACAGATGGTCCTGCTAATACTGCTGCCGGACCAATACCAAGGAAAAGACCTGTTCCTATTGATCCGCCTAAAGCAATTAACTGAATGTGGCGATTCGTCAGCCCGCGTTTAAGCTGATTCTCTTGTGCGTCTTCGGGTTTGTTTTTCACAAATTAAATTTTTAAGCAAGTAAAATATACTCACAAATGTATAAACAGCGAATATAAGTTAAAAGTAGAAATATAATTAAGAAATTGTGAATTTCCTCTAACAGATCAACAACAATCGATATTCCCCTTCGTTTTCTATTGGTGCTCTGTGAATACAAGGCAACACTTGTTGTTTAGGATGATCTACGGCCAATCGCCAAAGATGTCCTAAACCTAAATTAATAGGTTCTGCATCTCCATTAAGCTGATAGTGCAAATCAAAATAATTTTCCTTCAAAAAGTCTTCGAATTCTTCCGCTGGGCCATCATGCAGTTCTTTTAGTTTGGCTCGGATTTCCGGAATTAGGATTTTTTGTTCGGCTTGTGAATTAGCAACAATATCGCTTGAAGCGCCGTGATAAGTACATAAAAAAGTATCTGTTGCAATAGGCGAACGATCCACATGAAACGAATATACATCTGTCGATATGAAATCAAATTCGTCATCACGTTCATAACATTTCAGTAAATTAAGAGAGGGCGAAGCACCAAAATCAGCTAATAATTGCAAGTCATTCAAGATTATTTCCCTTGCTATATTTCCCCTTTCTGATAATTGGAGTGCGCTTAAATCTTCGGGATAAACTTCGGTTATATTTTCTTTTAAAGATAAGTGGTTGACAATCTCGTTAAAATCGGCATCCAAATTTCGGTACCAGCATAGTGCATTTGTTTCTCCCTCGAAATTGGTATTTACAAGTTCAGAGAAAGTAGATACCAGGCTAATTTGGCTGCTGTCAGAAAATATATTGCTCATAGTATAATAGTACGAAGCTGGTTAATTCGTGCTGTGCAAAATTATGTAATAGTAGTTAATCTGTCTTAACGAATGCCGAAATAATAGAAAATTTACAATCTCTTTTTTTATTAAGCTTTAATAGCATCGAGGTCGAAATAATCAGAGTAAATATTTTAACAAAAAAGAATATAATTCGTTAAAAAACATTGTAAATACCCATTGATAAATTTTAAATTATTATTATTATTATTATTATTATTATTATTATTATTATTATTATTATTATTATTATTATTATTATTATTATTATTATTATTATTTTTATTATACTAGAACTTCTATTACAAATAATCATTCTTCTTTTTTTTAATATTTATCTTATT
>Ga0194135_10000453_pt1 | contig 24203 bp, 22 predicted proteins | sample LitLau_LLRF_2013_FD_134024 | JGI IMG/M metagenome (GOLD analysis project Ga0194135, IMG submission 134024) | Freshwater sediment microbial communities in response to fracking from North America - Little Laurel Run_MetaG_LLRF_2013 (version 2) | ecosystem: Environmental > Aquatic > Freshwater >... | reverse complement strand
TTTTGTTTACAAAATGAGAGGAGAGGCTCATGGAGTTTCTGTTTTTGTCCGAGGGGAAAATTGAGACTGGCGGGAATTCGTGTCAAGTTTGAGTTTTTGAATAAAAGACAACAAGACTAGTAAAGGTGCAAAGGTCGCTCGGCTCTCCTTAATCGAGAGATAACATTTATGACATTAAGACTTTAAGACGACATAATTGACAATTTATCATTGTTGTGTAGACATTGGGCATTGATAGTGACTATTACGTCGGGACAAAGAAATTAAAGAAGTTCATTTAAATATCTAAAATGTCTGGAGGAACAGAAGATATTATTAAGCCGGCTGGGCCTCCGGTGGTAAGAGTTTTAATTGTCAACGGGTTACATTTCGCAGTAAAGTGGCATTTAAGTAAGTACTGATGTTTTAAAATGTAGATTTCCCCTATTAAAAATTTCCTGGCTGGAGGGTTCGGAGGAATGTGCCTTGTTGCTTGTGGACATCCATTAGACACTATTAAGGTAAGGGAAAAAGTAGTCAAAATTTTGCAAAAATTGAATTTGTAGAGATACGACAAAAGAATTTGATTTACATGTGTGTACTTATGAATATGAACAGGTTAGACTGCAGACACAACCAAAGGTCGGCCCTGGGGAAACTGCTCTTTATAAAGGGACATGGGATTGCTTTAAGAAAATAGTCAAGTTTGAAGGGCCCTTAGGATTGTATAAAGGTACGTACGCCTGAAATGACGTTTGAGTTTAAAACGGAAACTAACAATATAAGAACATGAAGAACTTAAATGCAAAGAATTGATGAATGGGCTTAATTGATTGCTGTTTATGTAATTGTTATTGTGTTGTGTTCTTGGTATTCAGGGTTTGGTATTTTTGAATTAAAGGGATGGGAGCCCCTATAGTCGGAGTTGCACCGATTTTTGCCCTTAGTTTTTTCGGTTATGGCGTGGGAAAGAAAATGGTCGAGAAACCTGGTCAGGAAGAATTCGGAGCGTGGCAGATGTTTTTTGCAGGAGCGATTTCTGGAGTAATGACCACAGTTATTATGACGCCTGGAGAAAGAATCAAGTGTCTTTTACAGGTACGGATGTTTGTTTTTGAGCTTTGTTTATTACGAAGTATTTCCAAAAATTTCAAAAAATAACAAAAAATATCTTTAAAAAAATGTGATCAAAATAGGAAAAAACAGTCTAAAGGTATTTTACTTGTGAAGTTGTTAATTAGTATTGTTATTATTAAACTTGTGTTTGTAGATTCAGCAAGGCAAAGGTGCAGAAGTTAAGTATGCTGGTCCGATTGACTGCGCTAAGAAACTAATCAGCCAAGGAGGTGTAAGAAGCTTATATCAGGGAACCTGTGCAACATTGCTACGAGGTTGTTAATTTGTATTTATTTTTATATTTTTGTTGTAATTACTTTTTACCTTACCAATATTTTTCAAAGGTGGAATTTCCAATTATTTTTAGCCCAGTTGTCTTTGCTGCAAGCGATGTTGTTTCTTTTGCTGCCTCAGTAATTTTAGAGCTTTTTTAGACAAAGGTGGAAAGTTGCTGAGAGAAGGTGAATTTTCAGTCTCAGTCAGAGTAGGAGAGTTATTGTTTGGACCAAAATTGTTAGGCATGATGTTAATTAGATTACTCTCAAACATTTCTGCTTCGGTTTGTTGTTTTCGTCTGTTGTTTTTTCCTTTTGGGGGTTTTGATTTAATCGTAGTTAGCTCCAATTCTGGAGATTTTGTGGTCTGGAGATGTTGTTCTTGGAGAATCGTTGTTGAAGGGTCGGAATTAATAGTTGTTGTAGGCGAATTGGAAGGAACTGATGAAAAGTGAGATTCTTCCGGGGTTTCTTTTTTCTCTGTGGAAGGGCTAACAAACATAGAAACCATTTCAGTGGGCTTTGTACCATTATTCTCTGGGCTTTGGCTTCTCTCAAGCAAGAGATTAGTTGAAGACGAAGTCATCATCATAGAAGTTGTTGCTGGAAATAAAGTCGGTTGAACTTCGGCAGTGACTTTCCAAGGCTTTTTGACTTTCTGAGGAAACAGAAGTTTCTTTTCGAGTTCCTTAGACATGGAAGTAGGCATGGATGGAGAAAGTCGCATGAGTTCAATCGTTTCTGTTGGGTTTGTAGCTTTGAGAATAATTGAAATGTTTTGTTGCAAAGGGTTTTCGCATGAGTTAAGGTTTTTCCGGAGAACATCAAAGACACTTTTGTTGGCGTATTTTTCTGGCGATGAACAAATTGGTGAGACACGCTTTTCATAAGCATATTTAACTTCAAAGATTGGTTCTGCGTCTTGTTGATCATAGCATGAGAGTCCTTTGTCGTATTCTCTATTGCATCGACTTCCATCTTGAGGTCTTGGAACGTGATACCGTTTCACTTTGTTAATAACTCGAGAGTCCCAGTATTTCATTTCACAAGAGCAGGTCCACGGATTGCCTTCTAGTCGGATTAGTTTTGCAGGAATTTTTGAAAAAAGATTCGACGGTAGGGTTTTGAGCTTATTGTGCTGCAAAAAGACTTCACGTAATCCCACTTGCTGATCAAATAAGCCAGGTGGAAGAAACACTAATTGATTATGTGAGAGGTCCAATTCCCTGAGAGAGGTTAGCCCAAAAAACGCATCCATTGAAACTTTCTGTATCGAGCACTCTTTGAGAATGAGTTTTTCTAGTTTTGGAACTTCACTGAAAGCATCGTAAGATATTCTGGCAATGAGGCCAGTGAAAGTGAGAGATTTCAATTCTGGCATTCCTTTGAACATTGGTCTCTCTAAGAATCCAATTTTGACATTGATCACGTCAAGGCGATTGAGTGAAGTGAGACCGTAGAATGAATTGGGTGCGAACTCTATTGGAGTTGTTGGGCTTCCAAGAAATAACGTCTTAGTTGAATTCATGACTTCAAATGTGTTTGGAAATATTGACTCAATAGGGTTATGTCTGAAATCTGCAACTTCCATGTGGGGAAACGGTGGCAGTGATAGTTCAGACAGGTGCGTGATATTGTTAAAAGATACATCTAACTTTTGTAGGTATAGCAAGCCAACGAGACCTACTGTCTGCAAATTAAGAATTCTGTTCCGAGCTAATGACAGTGCTGTCAAATTGGAAGTTGCGTAGAATACAAAGTCAGGTAAGAATAGAAGATCGTTGTTTTCTAAGACGAGGAACTTTAGACTTCCTAATTTGTTAAACATGTCCCAAGTTATGTCTTGCAGATTGCACCCGGATATCTTGAGGTTTTGGAGATTTGGAAGGCCAGTAAATGCAACGGTTATCTTTGGTGCAATTGGATATGGGGCATTTTTTGGCTCTGATTTGTACACGTTATAAGGCAGAATTTCATTTTCTTCTTCACCTTTAATAGGTTGGAGAATTATTACTGAAGGAGGTTGGGAGTCGTTGTCTGTGTCATCTCCGACGGTGTAATTGTACCGGATGATTTTCCGGTGAAGTTTTTCATTGGAATCTTTTGTGATGGGCTTTTGCTCGAGAATTACTCCTTCTAGGCTGAGATAAGTCAGTTTCTTCAAAGGACTGAATCCATCTGCACTTATGCTAAAAGTATCGTGGCTAGAAGAGATGAATTCATGGTCTCCAGAGGAGTAGCCTTGAATTTCTAATCCTACGAGCGATTTGAAATATTTCATGTGGGATTTTTCCAGTGTTATTTTTCCTGAACCTGGTGCTTGCATCAATGATAAGATCTGTGGAAAGACCATACTGCTCTTATAAGAGAATTGATATAAGGAGTGGATGCATTTAGGAGCCTGACCTACCTGAACTGATGGACTTATACTGATTAGCGTTGATTGTAAGGTTGCAGATGAATTACTTCTCAATATGCAGGTAACAGTGTTTAGTAATCCATCTCTTTGTCGTCTTCGTTCTGCCACAGGATTGTCATATACCTGGGTATGTATAAATGAAGGTTTAGCAAAACTAAATTTTAGTTTATTTAATTATATGAACAGAAATATCTGTACCTCGTTATGATCTGTATACGGATTAAAATCCTCGTGCATAGGATCGTCTTTCTGAACATCAATATCCGTTTCTATCCACTTCCATGATGCTAGATTCGACAAGTATTCGTGGTAGCAGATGCAATCTTGAGGGCAATCATCAGAGTTAGTGTTAGCAGTCAGAGTCCTGGCATATGACGGCTGGAATCGAATTTTAAAATCTGTTAAGTCTGGTCCAGGTTAACGCTATTGATAAGTCTTACCGGATAACCGAAAGGTAATATGAATATGAGAAGCTGGGGTAGTTTTTGAAGTAGAGCTGACATTTTCACTTTGTAAAGTTAGAGGTTAGTTAACGCGGTTATTAAGACTGGATTGCCTCGTGAAGCCTGAAAGTGATGATCTTTCTCGCAGCCTCAGTTACTGGAGATGGCTTGTTACATGAATAATATCGAGCATTGAACACCACCAGCATAGGACCGGAAAGAGCAATCTCATCCTTCTGAGATATCAGTGCTACTATTTCCGATGCCTTGTTGTAATTTTATGCTGGAGAGACAATTGTGTATAAATGTGTATCATATTATATTTATATAGTTGATCAAGCTTTCCAGTGACAACTGAACTGTAGCTATTTGTAACTTCTCAGAAGTGTTTGTGCTCTTGAAAACTCCAAGCATACCTACATATTGAATATTGATGATGATGATCATTGTTTGAATGTGTTTTGTAGATGTTCCAGCCAGTGCGATGTACTTTATGACATACGAACAACTTAAAAAGGCTTTGGCTATCCCTAACAGTAATGAATTAAGCCCTCTAAGAACACTTTTTGCTGGTGGCTGTGCCGGCATCCTTAATTGGGCTGTTGCCATTCCAGCTGATGTTATGAAAAGCAGATTACAAACTGGTATGTACTGGATTAATGCGAAAGAAGCAGGAGCGTTTTTAGTGCTAAGATATATTTGTAACTTTATGTGATGGTTTCAAAATGTTTCAGCTCCGGATGGCATGTATCCTAAAGGTGTTAGAGATATATTCCCCAAAATAATTAAGGAGGAAGGTCCGAAAGCTCTCTATAAAGGCTGTGTTCCTGTAATGCTCAGAGCTTTTCCTGCAAACGCAGCCTGTTTCATGGGATTTGAAGTTGCTCTGAAATTTCTAAACTGGGCTGCGCCCAATCTATAAGACCGCCGTATAGTCGGCGTAGTTTACAACCAAAGTTTATATAATTATACATTTAATTTTTTTCTAGTTTAAAACTTAAAATAGTCAGTCGCTTACTTTAGCGCGTGGGATGAACTGCCGAAATTCAATAATTTAAATATGACTCGAGATGATGATGATAATGAAATAATAAGAAAGTAGAGACCATATGCAATAATACGATTGAGTATAAATTATTTAATAGAGTTTAAGTTACTTCGTTTAGGCCAGCTCGTCCAAAGTCAGAGCTGGCAGTTTACCACATTATACAGTTGCTGTGTGTATACAAGAGTGGAATAAAATGTAATAATAAATACAGATTTTTCGGCGTTGAAAGTTACAAATTAATTTCTACACTGAAACAGTTGTTGTGTTTTAATAATAATGCTGTGTACAATACGATTCGTTAGTCTTTTGGATGTATTAAGACGCTACATTTGAGCATCGGGTTGTTAACTCTCACTCTCGATACCACAAAGTCGAGAGATCCTTGAGGCAGAAAAAGAATCCTTGAATACTATTTTTACATTTACAATAATAATAATAATAATAATAATAATAATAACAATTAAGACAGGTTGGCGGCGGACTGGTATTTGGTTTTAATAATTATTTTTGAAACAACTTAGTAAGTCTATTATATATAGCAACGTACAATTAAATTAACACAGTGTGTATAGAATTTTCGACAGTGAAAGCATCATCATATAATATATCGTGCATAACTTACAATAAATGTGTCTTACAAAAGGTGTCATAATTACAGTCAAGTAAATTAGGGAACTTCTTGAGAAGAAGCATTAAAAACACTACTAACACTACTAACAATATAATTTAGAAGATTGTAGAATGTTTACAGAATTTTTATGGAAGCGCAATGTTCTTCAAGAATGAATTTCTTCGGAATATTATAGCATTCATTAAGTGCATCATCAGTAATTATAATACACACACATTCTTCATGGTGGCGGCGGCGATGGGTTCTTAAAACTGGAAAATAAGAATTTTTTAATTAGTTTAATTGGAAATTGTTTACGATCAATTTGCTACAAATATCTATAAAAACTTGAGAAACATCGACTTACTCTTTTAAGAAACTCCTCCGCACAAATTCTAGCTCTGGCATTGACGGCTAGTTTCATTTCACTGATTTCCTTATCAATTTCTTCCATAAAATGAATTACAAAGTCGACTAATTTGTGCTTGTACATTTGTTCCGTGTGGAAATTCGTTATAAGAAAACTGATATCATATCCCTGATTGAAATAAAAGAAACAAAAATTGTTTTATCTCCTTCCATCACAATAAAGTATGACACTTATCTATGTCTAATAATGACTCACCTCAACGGGCTTTCTCCTGAGAACAACAAAGTTCTCAGCTCTCATCATCATGAACCTCATGAACTTGTGACACAAAATCTTTTCGATTTCATCGGCTTGCTTGATTGCTATACTAACTCTGACTGAGTTTATCGATGCTTCGATTAACACCTTCTCCTTCTCGTTCCGACTAATTATTACTGGATTTAGTAACAACTCTCTACTTGCTCTGCAAAACAAGCATTAAAAATAATTAAATTAAACCGACCGATATCTTGCAATACTCTTAATTAAGACAATATCCCCTGTAGTATTATCTTTACCTGACTTCAACTTCGGGTTTATTATGTCGTTCGACAACTTGTGAGGAGAAGTTCTCTAGGCACATTGCGGCAGTTAAGGTATGACGCACAGCAGTAAGGTACGGCCTTAATGTCGCTGCCTAAAACAATAATAATGGTAACACTTAGAACCTCTCTACTGAAGCACTTCAAAAGAAGGACTGATTAAACAGCTAGTAACCTCATATACTGGCTCACACACTTACCATGTTCGTGGCGGCTGCGGTTGCACTTAAACAATAACAAACTCTGCTGGGGGTGGACTTGCGATCTCTTCACCTCTTCAGTTCGATTTATTTATACGAAGAAGATATTACACCGGTGCACTTAAACAACACAAACACAATATTAAACTCTTCTTTGACTTCTTCAGTTGCTTGTGAGCCAGGTCAAGTGTGGCAAGGACTTGAACTTGGTGAGGGGGTGTGGACTGCCGGTGACCAAATAATATTCCGAACAGGAAGACTCAGAGGGAGAGATGAAGCTTTTTGAGTTTTCACCACACCCACCACCATGACACTGCTCGGTGACATCACTCGTCTCTCTATGCTCTGTCCTATCTCTCTCCCAACCACCCTCACCACCACAATATCACACATTTTTACTATATATATGCAATGCTGCTTAAACACTTAATCACAGCTCCCCTCATCAACATTATCCTTAATTACCCGTAAACATTATTCAACTATTGCTAATGCTACTTAATGCTCCGCCTTCCCTCCTGAGGCTTTTTAATTGCACACACGCTTATCTCGAGCATATTGGCCAATAATTCGGACGGATGCTGATGTTAAGACTTGGACTGAAGGCTAAAATGCATAATGCTCTGGGCCTAAATTTAGAGCTGGGCGATGTATTAATAAAGGATGCATTTGCATTCATAGTTAATATTAGTTAATTAAATTAATTTCGAAGTTAATTAAGAATACGGGAGCTACTATTGAGAGTTCATGTGAATAAAGCTAAAGCTTAAGATTAGGGGAAGGTGAGACTTTTGTGCAGGAGACGCGGGAAGTTTTGTCCTCCACTGATTGTGAGTTTGAATACTTTGCCAGTCTTCATTAGAACTGCAACTGCAACTGCAACTGCATTGCAAGTTTGCAAGCAGAAGAATAAAAGACGAAGTGCATTTGTTGTTTATGTTCCCTGCAATTAAAATTAAGGTGAGTTTTAATAGGAAATGGGGGAATGATCATTTTGTAATTGGAAGGGGAGGGCTCAATGTAAATGTAATTTATAGTTTGAAAACAGGAAGTAGTTGAGCCGCAAAGAGTGGCGGAGTTGGAGTTATGTATATGTATTGCGTTGTGAGTTGTTAATTGTACACGTGCTTGTTGTTCTTATGTTGCAGGAGCACTTACAGCAGCAGCTGGTTAAAGATTGTGAAGAGAAGGTTGATTAAGGTTTGTTGGGCTGGGAAGGATTTTAGAGAGTGGGTGTGGTGCAAAGGAAGATTAAGAATGGGGAAGAAACGAGTTGGAAAGCAACCGGGGATCCGGGTGGAAGTTAAGCCGCCGGAAGGAAGTAATAGTGCAGCAGGAAGTCAAAATAACCAAACTGCTCAGCCGACTAAGTCACAAAATCAAACTTTAGTTAGGACTTCCAGTATGGAGATGGAGACGATTATCATGGATGGGGAAATGGATACTGCGTTTGATAAGCAGTTGTATAAAGTCAATGATGAGGTAGAGGGAAATATACAAATGTAAAAGATTATTTTTGGTTGTAGGAATGAAGTTTATGAAATGATTGTTTGTCTTTGTGGCTTACAGGCTTCGCTACGAAGTTTTGTTGAAGTTTGGAATGAAACGATGGCCAAGAAAATGAAGCTGAGGCAAGAAAACTTGTCGGTTTCTTATGAGGAATTTGAAAAGTTGATAAGTGCTAAAAAGTTGGATTCGAATTTAAAGAAATGTACTAGTTTTGTAAAGAAAATGGTATGTTTGTTTATTATGCATATGAGTAGGTTTTTGAAAAGGAATGTTGCTTATTACAAGGCTTAATTTTTCAGAGGCAATATAATGAGGCTCAGAAAACTTCCATCGAAAATGATTTGAAGACTCTTAATTTAACTAAATACTTGACGGAGATTGCTACAGCACTAACTGAAGCGCGTTTTAAGGTTAATGAAGTGAATGATATTGTACAAATTTGTTCGTGGATTCATCAAAGGTACTCAGAGTTCTCGAGTAGTCTCTTGGAAAATATGAAAAGAGCTTATCCTTTGAAAAAGGGCGAACTGGTATGCTGTTCAAGTACAGTTGAATTAATGACTGATGCATGGTTGTTAATTATAATATTATAAATAATTATATTTTTTATTTATAGTCTATAAGTGTCTTGAGCAAACTCTCAGTTGACATTCGAGTGCTTTCCGAATTAGTTATATGCGGTGTATTGCCATCCCCAGATGGACCGAATTTGCTTGTGAATATCATTCGCAATATGATCTCTGTAGATAAAGAAGGAACACAATGTTTAGTTCCGATGTTGTCTTTCTGCCGGTGCGGAGGAGAAGACTTTATGGGAATCATTCCCAAAAACATGTCTGATTTGTTACAAGAGTACAATTGCAATTTAGAGCGAAGTGAAATTTTTCCATGTGATAAAAAAATTGCGTTTAAAATGTTAGTGAAGGAATATTTCGGAACTGTGATCAAATCGTTGCTCCAGGTGAGTTAAAATTAATTAAGGCGTTTAAATTACGAAAATCTGGATTAAGGTATACATACAAATATTGAATTTGCATTTATGTATTTGTGCAGGCACACGATGAGCAGTTGAAATCAGAACTTCACAATAGAAAACTGCTACAAACGAGAGGAGAAATTCCTCCAGATCGCAAAGAAACGCATTGTACAATTTTAAATAAAGTCGAAAAGTACAAGGCAATGGTTGCAAAGCTAGCTGATGCTTTGTGTGAAAATCTTCCTGAACTACCTACTCTTCCAGCTGGTAAGTTGTAGAAAAAAGCTAAGATCTCATTTCTGAATATATTGCTTACTATTATACCACCACTTTTTAGATCCTGAAGATGAAGAAGAGCGGGCTTTATTAATGACTGATAATGGCGAGGAGCTGACTGCTGTACCTGGAATAGTTATATTTGAAGATGAAGAAACTCGTGCTTTCTACCAAGACTTCAAAGATTTAAAAGTTCACTTGCCTCCTGTTGCATACCGTGATAATATTCAACAGACTGCAGAGCAGGTTGGTTGTTTTTAAAAATCTTTGTAAAAATCTGACATCTGATGATCGGATAATCTTAATTAAAATTGATTTGATGCGTAAAAATGATTTTTTGTAGACACAAGCTATTGAGGCAAAGGAAAAAGAGCTCGACAACTTCGATGATGCGCTTGAAGAAGCGGAATTGCAAGAAGAGAAGTCTAATGAAGCCGAAGATGATATTGGCCCAGAGAATGAATCCGAGTTGCCTCCCTCTAATCAAATTGGTAATCACGAAACTAGTATTTTTAATTTCCAATTTTTCAAGTAACAAATCGCCCTGTTGGCCTAAAAACTGATCGCTTTAATTTTGAGAGCAGAAAAGGAAGTAGAAGAGATGGACAAACAAATCAAACCATCTTTTCAGATGTACCTGAATACGCTCCCCCATTGTGTAAACCGGAATATGATAGACAAGGCTGCGACAGAATTTGCAGAGAACTTTAATACTAAGTCAAATAGGAAGAAACTAGTTCAGTGAGTAATTATATATCTTAAAAGCAGCTAGTGGTTCATTCAGGCACTTCGGTTAAGCTCACGAATGTATTATCACTTTTTTTAGAACATTGTTTAAAGTGCCTCGACAGAGACTGGATCTTATCGCGTTTTATTCGAGATTTGTAGCAATTGTAAATCCAGTCATGCCAGATGTCGGTTTGGAGTTATGTCAACTTTTGAAAAATGATTTCCGTTTCCTGGTACGAAGGAAGCATCAGATATTTATTGAGACGAAGACTAAAATAATCAGGTTCATTGGAGAACTAGTAAACTTCAAGATATTCCCTAAATCAGATGCACTTCAATGCTTCAAAACGTTGCTCATGAATTTCGTCCATCATCAAGTGGAGATGGCTTGCGTGTTTGTAGAGACATGTGGCAGATTTCTTTATCGGACGCCTGATTCCCATCGTCGAATGAAAATTTATTTGGTACGGTCACGTTCAAAGGTTTTAATTGTCTTGCTACATTGACTTTATATTGTATTTTCCTTTATAGCAAGAAATGATACGAAAGAAAACAGTCAAAACGCTGGAACCTCGTTATGTGTTTATGATCGACCATGCATACTCCATTGTGTGTCCACCAGATGTTGTCAAGGTCGAGAGGATCAGGAGTCCTTTGGAACTGTACCTGGAAAGTCTTTTGATTGACGATCTCAGTAAGGAAACTCTGGATTTAACCATCTCTCAGTTGCACATGATGGATTGGGGAGATGATGATGTGAGTGAAATTCCTCAAAAACATTTAGAAATTATGATTTGCGCCTGTCTATATTTCTTGTTGCTCTGAAACTTAATATTAGGCATTCCAACTTGGAGTTAAATATTTGACTATGCCTTGGAAATTAAAAACTCAGCAGTTTTTCCTAAGTGCCCAAGTATACGTGGGACTACTGAAGCATGAGGTGAGTAAACCGTTTGAAATTTTAAAAGAACACGTGTAAAGGTATGCACTTAGTACTAACACCTGTTTAACTTTGATAGCCTGACGTAGTCACTCAGGCTGTGGACGTACTTATAGAAGAAATACGTCGTGGAATAGAAAATCCTGCTGTCAAGAACAATCAGCGAAGGATTTCAACCGTACAATTTATTTCGGACTTGTACTACTATCGAATTGTGGGAACGACAACTTTGTTCAATGTAAGGGTGGAGGAAAGATTTCTGCATTTCTGAAATCAGCCTTTTAAAAATGATATCTAATTAAGTGGTAATCTACCTGATTTAGATTCTGTACTTGTTGGTAACCTACGGCGTTTCACTCGACCCAAAGTTACCTAATAAGTTGGACCCTGCAGATAATCTCTTCCGTATCCGATTAGTTTGCATGCTACTAAAGGATAACGGTAATTGGCTTGGCGTTAAGAAGAGAAAATTGAAAGCTTTCCTGTTGTACTTTCAGGTTTGTTATTATATTCATGCACGTAATTTAACATTTAGGTAAAGAGTTTAAGATTTTATACTTGAAATATATTTTAATAGTTATATTACTGGTTCAAACAAACTCTTCCTTTATGGATTGGTCGCTCCTTTCCATATGCTATCAAGGAATTTTACGAAGAGGTTTTTCGGGAGGTGTTTCCCACTTTCAAGCAGGCTAAATCACTTGAAGAAGCCCAAAGTGCACTTGCAGATATAGACGCAAATTTGCAAGAAAAGATTAAAGATGATCCTAGAGTTTCAAAAGCTCCGGAGTTGCATAACATTTCCGAAGCTTGTGGTAGGAACAATGTTTAGTTGCTACGTATAGTATCAAGGAAGCCTGATTTCAGATTTGTGTAACCATATTACTTTTTTTCTCGTAGAAGATAACGCGGATGAAGAAATGGAGATTGGAGCGTCTGTTTCAGAGAAATACAATTCAGGTAAAATTCATTAAAGCTGAATTTGATTGTTTTTAACAATACAATTCATTGGTTTAACATTGTGATTTGTTTAGAATTTATGGGTACTCGGAACGGAATGAACACAGCAGATGGGTCTCAATTTTACTCAGGCCGTGAGTTAGATGTAGAACCGAATCGTATGGGAAGCGAAATTGTAAGTTATTTTGCTGTAATCAAAGTTCTTATCCAGCGCATCCTAGTAGGTTATTATTCTAAAGATATTTTGGATTGGTTTAATTAGCAGGATGATGAGTTTGGATTTGACGAATTGAACTCTAGTGATGAGGCTACACTACTCGCTACTAACGAGAACCATATTGAGCCAACTCCGGAAGAAGAGGAAGAATTCGACAGGCTTTTAGAAAGCATGTGTACAGACATGAGTTATGCCTCTGCTGGATCTAAAAACACAAAAGCTGATATTGCAATACCTCTTCATATTCGAAGCTCGTCGCATTCAACCGCCTGTGAGTGAATTTGTGAATGTTTCGAAAGTCGAGTCTATTCCGTATAGCGAATTTTATATTGGTCATCTGTTCGTTTTTATGTACTCGTAGCGGCATCGAATCAGAATGCACCAACTTCAGTTTTCCCCAGTTCAGGAGATACGGCAGCCGCAACTGTACCCTTTGTTATGATTATGAGGAAAGGAAAGAAACAGGACTTTAAAACCTTGGAAGTCCCTGCGGATAGTGATTTCGTTAAACGAATTAAAAGCAGAGAAGAGGTAATATGATTGGTCTGCTACTTGTAAAGCGTATAGAAAATCGGATGTTCCTTATTTATTGTTCATTTCTTATTCCTAATTTTATAGGCTGAACGAGCAGAAAAAGAGAGTGTGAAGAAGCGGACGTTGGCTATTAATCAAATCCAAGAGGCTGAAGAACGGGAGAAAGAGAAGGAAGCAATCAAGAGCATCTTCAACACGAGGGGATCAACATCGGCAGGCTCTGCACCTGTACAAAAGTTTCCTTGATTTTTATTGATATATTTACTATCATCTAGAGGACATGACGACAGGGCACCGCGGGTTTATAATATGTGTCTGACCGGAGATGCTCTATGGTATTTTACCATAAGGATCTCACCTTATGTGACGACATCTTGCATGATTACGATACCAAATTTCATATGTGTATTCTTTTGGTACGGGAGAAGTCGACAAGGTTATTGTGACTATAAGCGATTGCAAAATACGGTAGCAGCTTACAAGAGTGCTTACAAGAGCTAATTAATCTGTAAACTTGCTATAACTTTGTCACGCTTTAGGGAGGGTTTTTTTCTTTTGAAATTGCACGCAATTAGAGACTTCTTTTGTAGTATTGCATGCTTTGTAGTATTTGGGGGTAGAAGATTTTGCTTTATAGCCGATGTTATGTGTGTGTCATGTGTTTGAATTTGCAAAATTGGTTTGTGAATTTTCCCCTTCTATCTTCGTAGGATTTTTCAATTCCCGATGATGATAGTAACATTTCGTCTGGAAGATCATCTGGAAGATCGTCTGGAAGATCATCTGGAAAGTCGTCTGGAAGATCATCTGGAAAGTCGTCTGGAAGATCATCTATAACATCAGGAAGATCATCAGATCCCATTAATTCGGAAGATGACGATGCTGATGATGATGATTCAGATATTGGTCCAAGTCTCAGTGAATCTAATCACCTGAAGTTCAACCAGTATTTGATGAGGACGAAGGGAAAAGGCGCTGTTCATTCCCACTGGCGTCATAACAAAGCTAAGTCAAGGGCGAAGCAAACCGAGTCTTATTTTGTCCAGAAATGAATCTTTATTTAATTATTCCATCTTTTTACTCATTGCTTTTTGCACTCTTTATATTGTATTTGAACATGTTCTCAAAGTATGGGCTTAGAACTTACACACACTCACTCACTATTATGTTCTGCTTAATTAATGATGGAATTTAAGGAAATGAACTAATTACCATACTGAGAGTTGTGAGAGTGAATGGACGAGTGTGGAATTACTAGTACTCCTTTGGTCTTTAGTCTAAAAGGTCTTTCGTCTTTCTGTTGCGCTATTGAAACTGGTTGCTAGTTAGTAGATTTGGTAGCTATATAACATCTTGCAATAATAGCTGCTGCTACTGCCCTCGTTAAACATAGTTGCATCTTGGCTCGAAAGCTTACACATGAATATGAGGGTCTAGTCAATAAAAAATAATGAAGGCTTGGAACAGAGGGATCCACGTACAAGAGATTGGCTTGGATTGGAATAGTTGGAATTTAACTGTACAATGCTGCGTTCAAAATATTTATATATAGAAAATTTGGTATCACGAGATCCATAAATCTCAGGTCAGAGAATGATATGAGGCTCTTATAGCTTTATTAAAAGCAGAAATACGAAGCACGTGCGTGGTGGTGAGCTTCCCCGTGTATGCACACGCGACAGGATTTTAGTCATATTCGTCCGCAATGCTCTGAGGCTCAAAGACTTGAGTGACGCGCAATTAGAAAAACTCGTGAGAGATTTAAAGTTGATGATGATATTGAGTATCAAGTCAAAGAATTTCCAAGCAAGTCAAGAAAGCTATTATATGATATAAATGAGCGATGGGTGAGCTGCCGATTGATTCAAATTATTCTTGATAGTTCCGATTGTCTGGCGAAGAAATATTAAGAAATAGAGAAATAGAGATTCAGGCACAGAGATTATTTCAAAATATATTTTCATACAACAAATCATATTTATGAAACTGAAATAAATGCCGTTAAATGAAACAGATATTTAAATTGTGTGTCTTTATTTTTCCCATTTGACGACTGTGATAAAGTCCAGTGACCAATAGAAAAGTGGCCTGGGATTATTATTGTAAGTGTCATCATAAAGAATGAATAAGTAACGTGTGATAAATACTTTTAGTAATTAATGAATAGGTTCTTATGCGTATGCAGCGTAAGTTTAGTACAATTGAGAGTATTGAGGAAGTGCAGCACGCGAGCTGGAGCATTCGGCCGCACCCACGAGGGCGTAGTAAAGAATGAGTGAGCACGAGAAAGTAACGGAAAGAAATCCGAAGATGGGTTTGTGAGACATCCAAACACATCCGATGACCGAGAGGGAAAGAAACGCTGCAGTGATTATACTGAACTTCTGTGGACCCATCGACATCAAGTTCTTCACTACTTTGTTTCGACGGTCTGAAAGAAATTCGACAATAATCCTTTCACTTACAAGACAGCAGCCTTTTAATGTAGAACATTAATACGGTGTACGTGTGAGATGTTAATTACTTATAAGAGCAATAATTCTGGAAGCCATGTACGTTCCAAAAACGGTAACAACATAAGCTGAGATGCGGTACATCCAAGACTCGACTGTGACTGTGGAGTGTTCCTTGTTAAAGATGTCCATGTGTTGTTTCTTTCCTTCGTGGAGGAAAGCTATCTCTGCCCCGGATTCAGTTGTGTATGGTCTCAACTCGTCCCCAACTTGCATAGCAATGACGCTTACCTACATTCAGACGATATCAGATTAACATTAGCTTAATAGACTGCGGTGTAGATTTACCTGTTAATTGAGGACTTACGTATAAGTTAGCTGGACCAGCGAAAGAGAACTGGATGCGAATGTCTCCTACAGCAGGATTCCAAATATCTGGGGAATGATAGTAGAGACCCATGTGCATCTTTATTTCTCCAACTTCTGGTCTCTCTCCACTCGTAAACTGAATGAATGAAGTGAACGTGTCTTTTAATTCTGGGCCTAATCTAAACTTCCCCAGATAAACGGAAGGATTTATTCGAATCTCACTGGAGACTGGAAACGACCTGGAAGCAGCAAAATAAGGCGTAGAATTACGTTATTATTACTATAAGCTCCATACGTGGAAAGTGCTTTTGGAGTAGAAACTTTGGCAGCATTATTATTATTATATGGTGAGCATCTGTTGTGGTCTTACACGGGATTCTCGTGATTCTGTGGACTGGTGAATTTTGAGCTGTCACTCAGCTTGTCTTTCCAAGCCTTCCTGTACCGATGGCTTCCTTCAGACGCCTTGAAGTCATTCTCATCTCTGAAAGAAGGATAATAAATATTCTCAGACTCGGAGAGAAAGTGTTGGTGTGGTTCAAATAACGGGCTTGGCATTAGGAAGTCAAGAGAGAGATAAGCTTTGGAATGGGAGGAGATTCAAATGAGCCTTCATGTACGACTTCATGTATTATTCGTAAGGCTTACGAGTTTTTTTCTTCGATCCACTGGTACATTTGCACACGTCGTTTCAACTTGACAGCGTATATTGAGACGCCATACGGAAGATCTTCTAGAGGCTCGTATATTGTCAAGTATCCGGCTAGGTGGATGAGTTTGCCTTCGTTCTCTGGCAAGATTTCGTGGGGATCTGATAGCACGGTCAGTGCTTTTAGGCCCTCGTGGTACGACTTGGAATTCTGTACGGCTCGTTTCTAGTGTACAAATTGTGCAAATACAAAATGGGGTTTATTTAGATGGGTGGAACGTAAAAGCATATTATGTAATAAAGAGGACTAGGAATGTGTCAGAAATAGAATTTTGTGTGAGCACAGGATTGGGATAGGTATGTTTCGGAATTCTCAAGTGACCCCGATCCATACTATGAAGATAGGTAATGGTAATCATATTGTTTAAGGCTCACCTCACTCCAAACCAAGATAAGAATTGAAAGTCCAACTAAAATCAACCCTACACTCTTCTTGAACCATCCCCAGTGATGTCGGTAATGGAATCTAAAGCATTGGCATTTCTCTAGCGTTCGTCTTCGGATGAATTGGTTTTTGTTCTTGTACCAAGAGTGGTGGACATCTGGAGCTTCCGGGTACTGCAATTTTACATTATAGATATTCATAATTAATCATATTCAAAGGTATCGAAGATCAGAAAGATACATGCTTGATATTTAGCTTGATATTCTTGAAACACGATCTCGTGTCTATTGTGCCCTATGAGTAATTTGTATTGAGGAAACCTCAATGTGCATTTCTGAAAGGACGCGTAATAAATCAAGCATATCTGTTTCATTGTCGGAATTAGCTTGCATATTTGTTGTTAGATGTAAAGAAATGCGCTTTGTTGTTAATTTAGTCCAATGCACAAAACATTGTTTTATACTTAAAGCAAAGAGTTGAATGCACATCATAGAATAATGGGGCTTGAACAGAGAGAGAGACACACAGGTAGGTTAGGGATATTAGTATGAATACATAACGAGCTATTAAATTGAAATCATGACAAACTCGTGATAGTACAACTTACAATCGTGCGGTACATGATTTACAACGAATGTCTTGTCTTTTATGTCATCGTGCTGAGAAAGAGGATGTAAAAATGTTAAGAAGGCAATGAAGAATGATTGTGCAATAATGTCCAATGATATCTTGATCCTGTGTTCTTCACTTAATGCTCAACCGAAATTTCGTATCGCCATCGATTGCTGACAAGAATGATTGTGCATGGAAAGGTGATTTTTATTAAGCCGTGTGTTTGAAGACTACGCTTTTAGCACACGGACCACTTCACATCATCATCTGTCAATATTATGAGATTGTAGCTGTTTTATTAATATTACGAGTATTTACGAGTTAAACTTTCCTTTAGCGTCATAGAGGATTTTATTTTTATTATAGAGTTACATTATGAACTTTCATTAAATAATATATGAAACGCGTTTGCTTGAATGAATTGAGGGTTTTTATTTCACTCTAATTGTGTGAACACTGAAGAGGTGTGTAAGAAGGTATTTTTGTATGTTGAATTGCTTCGTGTATTTATATCATAGACAGATGAGGAGGCACCTAAATGATCATCCACCCACGGCAAGAAATGCTCCACGGTTTAAGATTTTGCTTTTATGTTTATACACTCGAACTCTTTTGTGGTGTTCCTTGCGTGTGGACGTAATTCCTAATGCTCTTAATGTTTATGCATTTTGGGAGACTTGACTTGTTACACTCGGAGTCTTAATTACCATTGTCTACTTGGAAGGCTGCGATTGGTTATAATAGTTTCTTCTGAGTTTGAGTTAAGTTTTGGTTATATTTTGTGGGGAAGAAAGTTTGAATAATCTCCAAAAGGGCAGGCTTCAGAGGAATGTTGAATGAGTGGATCACTGGGAAGAACTGAAAGGAAAGCTTTTGTGTTTGTGAAGCTTGGCAAGAGAAGATCTTCTTGAAATTCGGGTTTCCTCGTATTGATTTCCTCAGCTGGAATAGAACAAGTGTAAGTAACTTTTACTGCGAGGTTGCGCGAGTTGTACTTTCACTATAAACACATTTCCATATAACGGAGAAGCAGCGTGTTCAAAACACACACGAAAGCAAAGTGTTCACATTCTTCTGTTACAAGTAAAGCTATCTCACATTCATCAACGTCAAATATTGTCAAAGGCTTTGAACATTTGGACAAGTCTCATCCAGCTCGACGAATGAGACATGACTGTACTTATACTTAAGGACTAAAGGAATTACACTTTGAAGGCAGTTCGGATACAATTGTGCTCTGAAATATAGAGACTACAGTTTTTTTGCAAATTTTACAACTCTGTGGTTTACTGTGTCGTATTCTCTGGGTTCATTTGTACATTGTGTACGAAAATAAGTCTCTGAGAAGTGGGGAAAACGATAAAAGCGGATTATGGGTTGAAGAAACTCGGCCATTGTTATATGAAGAGACTTAATACTTAATCCATATCAATAGGGAGTGAATTTATCTCGAGTGACTCTCTCTCTCTTGCATCATCATCAATGACAAGTTTAAAGACAAACATACCTGGAAAGATGCCCAGAGACAGTTCCAGTTCCAGATATCACAATGCTAACCGGAGTTGTCTCATATGGAGAAGAAAGTGAGACGACCTACTACACCAAACGACGACGTGAGATTTCTTCTGATCACACGATCATGTAGACTTTTCATGCATGCTCGTAGTCGTAGTAAGTTTGGGTTTTTATATTAAGTCACGGAAGACATTGAATCAAATTGAGGAAGTGTATTTTTGCATGCAAGGAAAGGAGGCAAACTGAAATCTATAAAAATTTCATAAAGTACGTGAGGCTGGTTGAGGAATTTTTACTGTTTAGGTTGGGCAATAAAGTGGGATTTACGGGTGGACTCATAATATTATGTAGCAAAATGTGTTTGTGTGTTTTGTCCGAGGAAAACAGAATATTTTGAACATTGCGTGTGGAAGGGGAAACATAAAAATTCCTACTCGAAATGATTCAATAAGGTAAAAGCAGTGCACATGGTCGTTTCTTTTGAATTGAATGTGACACCGTCGTCGTCGTCTTTGAAGTTTTTCAATTTTTGTATGCGTCAGACATTTGACATTTGAGTGAGTGGGTCTATGGTCCTATTTGATTAACTAGGATTTATACAAGCTTCTTTATGTCTTTGATGTAAGGACATCTGAGCACACCGGCGCATTTATACATATATATAATAATATATATACACTCTTTGTGTGCCAAACTGCCAAACTTCAGAGAGATCATACTTTGTTGCGCGTTATGACTTGAAATGCGCAATATGGCACTACAGAGTAATGCTCTACATGAAGTGCATGTTGTACTTGCTATGATGATATCGTTCATGTTCATATGATGCTAAGGCTATGGAAAACTTTTGTTGTCGGAAACTTTTGAGCACAAAAATAAGTTTGTTAATGGCTGAGATATCAAAAACAGGAGATGGGACTCCATAAAAGTCTCCTCGTTGCTTTAATATAATGTACAAAGAGTCCATGCTTTCTATCTCAGTGCAGTGTGATATGAAATAGACAGATGAATAAGGTTCCATCGTCGTTTCTGAGAGCAATATCATCATAATAGGATCATTAGGGAATCGCAACAACAAGGAATTTGCCAGAGTGCGAATGAAAGCAAAAGTTTATATTTATTCCACTGCGAAAGCGTCGTCGTCGTAGTCGTCGTCGTCGTTGTCGTCACCGCATTCCAGTGATAGAGAAAGTGAACAGTGAAACTGGTAGTACAGACTTGTAATTCCCTTGTAAAGTAAAACCTTGTTATAATTTCTTTGCCAAATGTAAAGATGCACAATAAAAGGAGGACAATAAGCTGAATAGGCAATAAAAATGCACACAGCATGTACAAAAGTAAAAGTAACTTGGAACTGGAACATGTCCTGGATATGCTTTGTGGTTCTTTGCCAAAAAAAGAAAATTATATTCTTGTGTACTATCTCGCATTGCCAAAGAGAGTAAGAGTGAAGTATGAAATGCTCATTCATTAAAAATATATTTGGCACAGAGATTGTGTTTGTTTCAGTCTTTTCTCAAATGTCATTAGGTAATCAGAATCACTTTTTATCTCCAAGAACTCTGCTGGTGCATTTCTGCAATTTGGTTGACATTGTCGACATTGTGTTTAGCTCTTGGTAAGTATGAAGTACATGCAGGGCGAGTTACGAGTTCACGAGGTTGGTCGTTTTTATAGTATTGAAGTTACAATAAGTTGAAGAGCGTGAATGTTAAAAGTTTTATTAACCGGTGCTATAATAAATGTGAGAGCAATAAATTGTGTCACATTAGACGCTTATTTATTTTAAAGATTAAATTTGACATGAATTATAACAACGAATAATGAGTCAATAATTGATTTATATGGTCGATTCTTAAAGTTTAATGCTTTAAGATGACAAAGAATCGTAATAAATCTTCAAGAGGAATTGAGGAATGTACATACGCTTACACATATAGTGATAAGTGATAAGTAGCTTTTGTCTTTTTAATGACTTAATTCTTATCCACTTACATGAATTGAATTATATAGTGGATTTAAGTGTAGAAGTTTATCGACATATACAGGACAAGTGTGTGTGTCTTACTAGTCTTCCGGATTATAACAGGTGCATTAAGTTGTGTTGAGTCTTTTGAGTACAGAGTTTATGCTACATTTTATGTTTGACAAGCACTAAGGACTGTATAGTAGGTAGAATGCATGTATGTATGTTTCATGTATAACAAAGTCAGACTCAAATTTAGAGCAGTTGAAGGACCTTAAGTGAGCAAATGAAATGAATCGATCACTTAAGCTCCTACGACGACTTTTTCTTTGAATAAAGAATCAGCCTATACAACACATGCGATACACATTGGCTGATTACGGTAATAGAGTGAAATACATTTCTATCTGGAACAGCATAATAATAAGAATCCAGCATGTCTGGATTATAAAACATCGAGTTATGGGAATAAAAGTCTAGAGTCATTTCAGGCAAGTTTGGCAAGTAGAACTTAAGAGAAGAAGTTTCAAAGGAGATCGATATACATGTACTTATATATACTTAACGTATTTCATATGGATCGGTTAGTTTTTTGCAATTTAGATAGGTGACTTTGTCTGTATTGTTGCAAAAATGTTAGGCATAGTTCGTTTAGTGTTTTCTACTATAGTTCATGATCAGATCGTACCTGATTAGCTTTGATATCTTAAGTACTAACCTAGGTTCGTTGCATGAGTTTGTATCGTTGTCAAAACTTGCAATAATGAAGGCTAACAATGGAGTCGCAGCATGAGACTTGGTAAGTTTCTTAATTTATTTGAATCAAATCGCGAAGTTTATGAGTTTCCTAAGGGAAGAATGACCTGCTGCAGGAATTGGAGATTTAAAAAGTTGTTTTCTTCTTATACCTTGTTTCAACTTCTGCTCCTCTACCTGAATATTACCAACATTTTTCTTATTAGGATGAGGAGTTTCATCTTTTGAGGGGTAATTTTATGGTAAAATTATTGTAGCCACTCCTTCTTCTTCTGAAGTTGAGTCGGGTCGTCGTGTATCGTTAAGAACTCTGATCCAATTACTGAAATCATTATCATAAATCTCTTTCCTTTAATAGTTTCTGTGAGTAGACTTCGCGAAGAAATCGCTTTTTGCCGATTGAAATTTATATATATTTACTGATGCAACATAAAATTAAAGATCCGGTTGGTCTATATTATACGTATTAGAGAGAGACATAGCATCACATTGTCGATGCAGTTTAAAAACGCATATTTGCTTAGAGAAGCTCTGCTTTCAGAGTTGTAGACTTAAAGGTAGAAAAGTCGGATTAATTAATTAAGGAGCACATGAGATAACAGAGACACACAATGAGATTAGATTGGAGATTGCAAATTGGAACATTATTTGAACTCTCCGTTCAAGAGTTGTTAGCATAATTTAAAATTGCTTCGTATAGTTTCTTTAATGTGAACCAATAGTTAACATGTATTTGCTTTATGCCCTCGGCTGTGTGTTCGTATTTCGTATATAATGTATTCCATTGGTCAAGGGATTGATGCGCTGATGTTATCTCAATAAATGAGATTCTTCAAGTGTTTGTGGTCCATTTGTTATTTAGACAAATCGCCACTATTAATCTGTAATGATCAATAGCCTTGTTTCATTATTGACAAGTTCTCTGCTGGTCTGCTTTTACTAATGTTAATTACACTGCCAACTGCATTTCATGTATGTAGTTCAATGGTTCGGTCATATATATACATATATACATATGCATATGCATGGTTGTACATTCTTATTGGCACATGCTATATGCACTATATGCACTACAGCTTTATTGTTTTCCTTGAAGATTGAAGATGTGTTTGAAGATCGATCCTTTCTATCTAACGAAAAGTAATGAATCATCTTACAATCAAAACGACTAATTAACTACATTACAAATTAACTATCTTAAATTTCAAGTTAATCAAGATATGCTCCAGATAAGATCAACGCATGCAGAGTAGGAGAGAATGAGTATATGATACTGAATACTGATAAGTGCGTGAAGTAAATTAATGTACAACTTGAATCAAGTCAAGAGGTAAACTAGAATATACACTGACTGTAAAGGCATTTACACAGGAGACAGTCACGCAATGACCATTAGTTTATGTCATGTGTGTAAATTAATTGGAGGGCAATATTAAACACAATTATATATCCTTGATGTACGTGTGCTCTGGTCAAACTCTGATGACACTGTCACGTACATTCCCGTATGGATAAATACACTAAATAGTACTTAATACTTTGTACATTTTGTTCACAGAGAATACTAACAAGGAGAGAGAGACATTGGAATAAAAATTATCCTACGGGATATTTGCATAATACCCAAACCACAAATAAACTTGCAACCTGGGCACTGTTTCATCTTGTGCAGCGACTTCGTGGGTCGCCAACAACTCCCACAAAAGCCACCACATCGAAAATAATGATAATAGTGAATCCTCAACTTCAGTCCCACACCTATCAAGTCCAGTCTCATCATTGCCCACAGACAAATCATCCAATCTCGATCCGAAAGATTTGAGCAATAATAGTTTTGTACAAGAAGGAAGCGAGACATTAGAAGCAAAACTATCAGAAGAAAGAGTAAATCTCAGGAGTGGAACGAAGAACAAGCCAGCAGGAACACTCAATAGTAATTACTACGAAGAAATCAAAGAGGAAGACGAGACAGTTGGTGAGTCTTTAGTCTCTTTAGAAGAAACAAGTGGTGATCTTCCTCCTAAGGTGACAGCATTAGACAGATCATCACACGAAGAAGCCACCACTGCTTCTTCGTTGGATTCATCCAACTATTACTCAGAGGTAGTTGAGAACTCCTTTCAGTCGCATCGAAGCAAAAACTTATTCTCAAGATCACCTCCGATTTACCACTCGCCTCCTTCGTACCAGAGGAAATTACTATCATCATCATTGTCAGCTAATACATCACAATCACAAGACTTGATAGCAACACCT
>Ga0194135_10000452_pt1 | contig 24217 bp, 20 predicted proteins | sample LitLau_LLRF_2013_FD_134024 | JGI IMG/M metagenome (GOLD analysis project Ga0194135, IMG submission 134024) | Freshwater sediment microbial communities in response to fracking from North America - Little Laurel Run_MetaG_LLRF_2013 (version 2) | ecosystem: Environmental > Aquatic > Freshwater >... | reverse complement strand
CTGGCCCTGCAGGGCCAGGTCATAGGCCTGCAGAGTGAATTCGATGGCCCGGTCGCCGTTGGCATGGATCATCAGCGGCCAGCCCTTTTTCACCGCCGCGTGGATAAAGTCCCTGTAGCGAACCGGCAGTTCTTTCGGGGTGTCGTTGCCCTCATCGCACAGATTGAAGTTGCCCACCGGGCGATCGGTCTTGCAGCAGTAGTCCGCGACCTGATAGCCGGTCAACCCCTGGTTGGAGCCGTCCGAGATCACCTTGATTGAGCCCTGATACAGGTGTTTGGCCTCTTCCCGTGTGACCGGCCGATAGTCCGGCAGCAGTTTGAGGGCGTCGAGCGAGTTGTTGCAGGCGGCGGCATAGCCGATCCGCAGCGTTCTGGGGTGGGTCAGGAAGTAGGCGTTCAACACCAGTTTCGACAGGGGATCCATCATCGCGTCGTACAGCAGGGTGATCCCGCGGCTGGCAGCGGTCTGGAAGAAGGTGTCCAGGCGCTTGAAGATCTTCAGCATCTGCAGCTTCTGCTTGGCGGGAATCGACAGGATCCCGGCCACGATCTGGGTTTCCTGCAGCACACCGTTCTGAACCATGATCCCGGTTTTTTCATGAACCAGATCCCTGGCCGCCGTGTTCATGTAGGCGCTGTGCATGGACGCGCTGATCAGCAGCATCGGCCGTTTGGCCTCGATGGTGTCCAGGTAGCCCTCTTCGGGCGTGTCGCCACATTGCAGGGTAATGAGCTGGTTCAGTCCCCCCGGCACCACCTTGAAGGGCATCAGCGCCGGATCGACCAGATGCCCGAGGACCCAGCTGGAACTGTCCTCGGGCAGGTTGCTCTGAATGGTTTCTTTCAGCCAGTTCCAGTTGTAGACAGGCCGCAGCCGCTGGCTGCGTGGGTCGCTCTGCGGGTCGCTGTCGAGGGGCTCGGGCTCGATGGCGCCCAGGTTCAGCCAGCCGTCCATGGCGCAGCTTTGCACGATGTGGGCGTGTGGCTCGACCAGGCCGGGCAGCAGGGTCTTGCCCTGCAGCGACTGCCGCTTGTACTCGATGCCCAGGGCCTGCATGCGGGCTTCGACAGCGGCCAGGGTGCCCGAGGCGACCACGTCGCCGGCATGGATGCCCAGGGCTTCGACCCGTTGCTCCATGTTGCCGTCGCGCAGGGGGTAGATGATGCCGTCATGAAAAACCAGGGACTCGCCGCTCGGATCCTTGGCGGTGCCATGGGCGGCGTTTGCGTGACTGGCGATGTAGCTGGCGGGGTCGAGGGTGTCTTTCAGTGCTTCCCAGACGGGGTTGTGGCAGCCGCACTGGATGTAATCGTGATCATTTCCATTTGATCCCATGATGCTTTCCTCAGGTTTTCGGTGGTGATGAGGCGTTGTGGAAGGGGGCGAACCCGGGCCCTTCAAGGTGGACAGCGAGCCGGCTCGGGCTGAGCGTAGCAGCGCTTTGCCCGCTGGACAGGGCAGTCGTCGGGGGGCGCCGGACCACCTCCGGCGCCCCGGGTGGGGCAGTTGGTGCGGGTGCGGATCAGAGCTTGATCAGCACCGATTTCAGCTCGGTGTAGTGCTCGATGGCGGCATGGCCCATTTCCCGGCCGACCCCGGACATCTTGTAGCCGCCGAACGGCAGCGCCGGGTCCAGGGCGCTGTGGCAGTTGACCCACACCGAACCGGACTTGATCCGCGGGATCATCCGGTGCACCGCCGCCAGGTCGTTGGACCAGATGCTCGCGCCCAGGCCATAGGGGCTGTCGTTGGCCAGGCGCAGGGCGTCGGCTTCATCGTCGAAGGGAATCGCCACCAGCACCGGGCCGAAGATCTCTTCCTGGACCAGGGCATGCCGCTGGTCGACATCGGCGATCACCGTCGGCTTGACGAAATACCCCGGGCCGAACTGTTCGCCGCCGCAGGCGATGGTGGCGCCGCTGTCGCGGCCCATCTCGATGTAGCGATAGACCCGCTCCTGCTGGCGCGCGGAAATCAGCGGGCCCATGTCGACGCTGCTGTCCAGGCCATTGCCCAGTTTCATGGCGTTGGCGATGCCGGCAATGTCGGCCACCACGTTGTCAAAATGCTTGCGCTGCACATACAGCCGCGAACCGGCGCAGCACACCTGGCCCTGGTTGAAGAAGATCGCGCTGGCGGCCCCGGCGGCGGCGCTGGCCAGGTCGGCGTCGGCCATGACGATGGTCGGCGACTTGCCCCCCAGTTCCAGGGTTACCCGGGTCATGGAATCCATGGCGATCTTGCCGATTTCCTTGCCCACGGCGGTGGAGCCGGTGAAGGTCAGCTTGTCCACCAGGGGGTTGCGGGTCAGGGCGGAACCGGCGGTGATGCCGGTGCCGGTGACCACGTTGAACACGCCATCGGGGTAGCCGGCTTCCTGCACCAGCTCCGCCAGCTTCAGGGCGCTGAGCGGGGTTTCGTCGGCCGGCTTGAGCACCAGGGTGCAACCGGTGGCCAGGGCCGGGCCGAGTTTCCAGCAGGCCAGCAGCAGGGGGAAGTTCCAGGCGACGATGGCGCCGACCACGCCCACCGCCTCGCGGCGGATGAAACTGTGGAACTGATCATCCGGCATCAACGGCAGCGACACCTCGACGCTGGAGCCTTCGATCTTGGTCGCCCAGCCGGCCATGTAGCGCAAGAAATCGATGGACAGCTGCACGTCCATGGCCTGGGCCACGGCGGCGCTCTTGCCGTTGTTCAGGCATTCCAGCTGGGCCAGCAGCTCGGCGTCGCGCTGCATCAGGTCGGCGAGCTTCCACAGCAGGTTCTGCCGTTCCCGGGGGCGGGTGCGGGTCCAGGACGAATCGTCGAACGCCTGGCGCGCCGCCTGTACCGCGCGATCGACGTCATCCACCGTGGCCCGGGGCACCAGGCACAGCTGTTCGCCGGTGGCGGGGTTGCGCAGGGGCATGGTCTGGCCGTCGGCGGCCTCGACCCAATGGGCGCCGATCAACATGCGCGGGGCGCGCTGGATAAACGCCGTGGTAGCGGCGAGCAGGGGGGCAATAGCCATGGCGAAGCCTCTTGTTGTAGGTGAGGCAGGGGCTTTCGCAATGGCTGTGCCAGATTCGTGCGGGCGCCGGGGCCCTGCGATTGCGGGGCTTGGCGGGCAATGGCGAGGCCGGGCGTGCGGCGGTTTTTCGCAAACTGCGACAGCCGGTGAGAATCCAGAGACGGCTCGGCTCGCCGGTCTCGGGGCTGCGCGGCGGGGGTTTCCTAGATGTGCAGCCAGGCCAGGGCGCCCAGCAGCACGCTGCCTCCGGCGGCGCCGTAGGCGAGTTTCTTCAGCCACTCCTTGCGGGTCAGCAGGGTGATGGCGGCCATCGAAATGGCAATCTGGATCGCCATCATCGCCTGGGCCCAGCGATGGTGCTGGTGCAGCGCGGCCTCCGATTGCTCATCCCAGTCCCGGGCCTCGGCCTCCAGGGCTTCGGCCTTGAGCCGCACCGCTTCCTTTTCCTTCTGGTAGCGCTGGGCCTCGATGCTGTAGTGCCCGGCATCGACCCCGGGAATGTGGGTCGCCAGTTCCGCCAGGTTCTGCCGGCTGGACTTGGCCTGGTAGTAGGCCCACTGGTTGGCGGCTTCGGTCTTCTTCATCGCGGCGTTGTTCTTGTCCATCGCCGCCAGGCTCTCGGTGGAGCCGGCCTGATAGCTCAGCAGCGCCCCCAGGGTGGCCATGATCGCGGTCATCACCGCGATCTTGCTGGCGAAGTTGTCATTGCGGCCGTGGGCGTGTTCGGTCACATGTTCCAGGTGCTTTTCGTGGGGGCTGGGCACTTCGAAGTCTTCAGTCATGGCGTCGATCTGGAGAGGGGGGTAAAGGTTTCAAATTGTATCTGTGGTCATGGGCGGCGGCAGGCCTGGCGCGATTTCGTTCAGCTGGCCGACAGCCTGGGGCCCGCGCCCTTGCAGGGCGCGCGCTGGCAAAAAAAAGCCCGCAACAAGGCGGGCCAAATGGGATTCGTTCAGGAGTGGCTCTCAATCTAAGGGGCGCGAGGTGAAAGAGCTGTGAAAAAAAGGTGGTCTTGAGGAAAAAGCGCAAAGGTATTTGTCCGAATCGCACTGGCTTTTAGGATCTGTCCGATAGGACCGCCCTCGGCAGCCACGTATATTCCTCCCTGCTCGCCCAGCCAAAGGGGGTACTTCGGCTTAGGTGCCACTGCCGAAGTGATGGGCGAGCACTTTTTCCCTTCTGCTGTTTTCTCCCGGTGAGGTTCACGCCCACCGTCACGCTGCAATCGCCAGCGACATTTCTTTCAACTCAGGCTGCAACTGTGCTCATGGCCCCGGCGGATCCGCGGCCGGCTGTCAGTGGTTCAGGCGCGTTTGAGCCGACGCCGGATCTCGGCCCACAGCAGCGGGTCGTCGAAGTCGCGGATCACCCGGTGGGCGCCGGCATCGAGCAGGGTCTGTGGTTGCTGGCTGGTGGCCAGGCCGAAGGTGCGGATGCCGGCGTTGACCGCGGCGGTCAGTCCGGGCACCGAGTCCTCGAAGGCCAGGGCCTGTTCGGCGGTGGCTTGCAGGCATTCCAGGCCGCTGAGGTAGGGCAGGGGATCGGGCTTGGCCCGGGGCAACTCCTCGGCCACCAGCACCGTCTGGAAACGCTCCTGCAGGCCCAGGACCTTGAGCATGTGTTCGGCGTTGGCCCGTGGCGCGTTGGTCACCACGCACACGCCGATGCCGTGCTCGGCAGCGAAGTCCAGCAGGCGCGGCAGGCCGGGCATTGGCTTGAGTTGCGGGGAGAGTTGGCGAAAACGCACTTCCTTGCGTTCAGCGAAGGCCGCATGTTCCGCCACGCTGCGCTCGGGGAACAGGTAGCGGCACATGTTGGCGTTGGCCTGGCCACTGACGTGGGCGGCGAATTCGGCCTCGGTGAACACCCGGCGCTCTTCTTCCCACAACAGTTGTTGCAGGGCCAGCAGGTGCAGGGCGTCGGTGTCGGTCAGGGTGCCGTCAAGGTCGAAAAGCAGAGCGTTGAGCATGGGACAGTTCCTCTCGGGCCCCATCCGGGCCGGTTGGCTGAATCGATCAAGCCCGCATCCTAGCAGGCTTGATCGCCACCGTGACCGGTTCGCCCAGGGCCTCAGCCCTGTGCGTTGTCGCCTTCGCCCTGGTCTTCTTCCTCGTCCGGTTGCGGGCAGTGGTCCTGCGGGTTGGCCGGCCACAGCACCTTGTCCTGGCCGTCACGCACCTGCTCGGCGCCGCATTCCACCTGGCTGACCTGGAAGCTCGGGGTGCCGTCCAGGCGGTACAGCGCCTTGAGGCTGCGGGACTGATCGTCGCCGACGCCTTCCACGGCATAGCCGAAGATCGCCCCGCGGGCTTCGTCCACCACCAGTTCCTGCCACTTGCTGGCAATCAGGCGCTTGCCCTTGAGGTCATACAGCGCCGAGGTGGCCAGGGGCGAGGTGTCGTCGGTGGCCAGCAGGTAGTGGCCGCTGGCATCCAGGCGAATGTCAACGTACTGGCCCGGCTCCAGCAGCACCTTGCCGCTGGCGTCCATCAGGCCCACGGTGTGCATCTGCGTGGCCTGGCCGAACAGGGTGGCCTGCTTGGTCGGGCTGTTGGCGGTGCTGAACACGAACAGGTCGGCGTTGAGCGCGCCGATCTGCGCGTAGGTCGGCTTGAACAGCTCCACGCCCTTGTCCACATCGAAGATGCCGAAGGTGGCGCTGAACACGTTCTGCAGCACCGCGACCTGGTTCAGCCCCGATACCTGCTTGAACATCCCCAGGGGGCTGAAGCCTGCCGGGTCCGCCGAGTCATAGGTCGGTTGCACCTTCCATTGGCCCTGGCGGTCGATGAAGCCGGCCTTGCCGGAGCTGCCGTCGGCATTCTTGGCGGTGACCAGCGCGCCCTGCTTGCCGAACACCTGACAGGTGCCGAACTGGGCCTGGATCACGGTCTTGCCCTGGAAGTCCATGTAGCCGCAGGGGCTGTCATATTTTTCGCGGAAGGCCACCAGGCCGTCGCCCGGCTCGCCCATCCAGTTGTAGGTGGCGGCGCTGATCAACTGCGCATTGGCATCGGCCAGGGCCTTGCCCTGTTCGGTGCTGACCACCAGATGCTGGTAGGCGAAGGAGTCGATGCTGTCGAACTCGACCTGCTTCTGCTCGCCGGTCTTGAGGTTGAGCGCCCACTTCTGCTCGCCGCGCTCGGCGCCCATCCAGCCGCCGCGCTTGGCGAAGTCGTCGCGCACCACGCTGCTGTCATACACGGCTTCGGTGATCACCTCGCCCTTGGCGCTGAGAATGCCGCGCTTGCCGCCGATCTCGTAGACGATGAAGTCATCCGCACCGCCGACATACAGGTCGTCGAAGCGCGGAGGCTGAATCTGCTTGCCGCTCTGGTCGATGATGCCCAGCTTGCCGTCCTGGCCGAAGCCGAAATAGCCCGGGGTCAACAGGCGCAGGTCGTCGGTGAAGGCGGCCTTGAGGATCTGCTTGCCGTCGGCGCTGGCGAGGTTCCAGGTGCCGTCCTTGGCGAACAGGAAGGTCTTGTCCAGGGGCAGGGCGACCACGGCGTCGTAGTCGTTGTCGGCGCTCACCAGCACCTTGCCGTCCTGGTCCAGGACGGCACATTCGCCGTTGGCGCAGATCGGCATGATCATGGCCGCGGGCGCCGGGGCCGGTGCAATGGCGGCCGTTTTGGGGCTGGTTTCTTCCTTGCAACCGACCAGGGTCAGGGCAGACAACGAGAGGATCAGCGAGCCGAGACGGGCACAGGCGCTTCTATCCATGAACTTCAGGTTCCTTGTAATGAGGGGAGTGCCGAGCGGCCCACACAGCGGGGCCGGCAAAGCGCGGGTGATTTTGCGGCGGCGCCGGATAAATGCAAGGTCCAATTGCAAAGAAAACCACCGATGCAGTTGGTTCGGGCGCCGCTGCGGCGATTCGTGCCCCGCGCTGGGGTGTCTCAGACTGAGACGTTTGTCGCGAAATTGAACGTCGGGTAACAGCGTGGCGGCGTCCAAGGTGTGGTGTTGTCGCCTAAGTCATTGATTCGTTGTTCTTTTATAAGCTGGCACGCTCCGTGTATTGCTTACCCTCAGACGTTTCTCTTGCCTCCATGGCCGGTGTCGCCGGGCATGGCAGAAACCATAAAAACGACTCGCTAACAATAAGAAAGCACCGAGGGAGGTTCGACCCTGATGAAGAGAAAACTCCGCCTGAGGCTCAGCGCCAGCCTGCTGGCCATCGCCACCTGTACCGCCTTGCACGCGCCGTCGAGTTTCGCCGCCCGGGATGCCCAGAGCATCCTCAAGGAAACTTGCCAGGGCTGTCACACCCCCGAGGCCGGGGACGCCCTGAGCCGCATCAGCCACCAGCGCAAGACCCCGGAAGGCTGGCTGATGAGCATTGCCCGCATGCAGACCATGCACGGCCTGAAGATCAGCGACGAGGACCGCCGCACCCTGGTCAAGTACCTGGCCGACACCCAGGGCCTGGCCCCCAGCGAAACCGACGGCGTGCGCTATGCCCTGGAGCGGCGCTTGAACACCGTCGAGCATTTCGACGAGCAGACCACCCAGATGTGCGCCCGTTGCCACTCCGGCGCGCGGATCGCCCTGCAGCGCCGTCCGGCCCAGGAGTGGGAGCGGCTGGTGAACTTCCACCTCGGGCAATGGCCGTCCCTGGAGTACCAGGCGCTGTCCCGGGATCGCGAATGGCTGCCCACCGCGCTCAAGGACATGGTGCCCCTGCTGGCCCAGCGTTACCCCCTCGACAACCCGGCCTGGAAGGCCTGGCAACAGGCGCGTCCGTCGGCGGCAGCGCTGGTCGGGGACTGGAGTTTCAGCGGCCACCTGCCGGGCAAGGGCGAACTGGCCGGGATGATGAGCGTCAGCGCCGGCGAGGGCGATCAGTTCAAGGTCAGCGTCAAGGGCCAGTACGCCGATGGCAGCCCGTTCAATGGCCAGGGCAGCGCGATTCTCTACAACGGCTATGAATGGCGCGGCAATGTCACGGTCGACGGCGTGGTCATGCGCCAGGTGCTGGCGGCCCAGGGCAACGCCCTGCAAGGGCGGATGTTCGAGGCCGAGCACGATGAGCGCGGCCTGGATTTCATCGCCGCCAAACAGGGCAGCCAGCGCCTGCTGGCGGTGCAGCCGGGTTATCTCAAGGCCGGCGAGGAGGCCGAAGTGACCCTGGTGGGCGCGGGCCTCAAAGGCACTCCGAGCTTCGGCCAGGGGGTCGAGGTGGTGCAGGTGCTGGAGCAGAGCCCGGAGCGCATCCGCCTCAAGCTCAAGGCCGCGGCCAGCGCCCAGCCGGGGCTGCGCGAAGTCAGTCTCGGCAGCCTCAAGGGCGCCACGCTGGCGGTGTACCAGCGCATTGCCGAGGTCAAGGTGGTGCCGGCGTTCTCGGTGGCGCGGATCGGCGACGGTGGCGGTTCGACGCCCAAGGTCCAGGGCCGCTTCGATGCCGAAGCCTGGGGCCAGGGCGCCGACGGCAAGGCCTATCGCATTGGCCTGATGCCGGCGCAGTGGAAGGTCGAGGCCTTCGACGAGCAGGCGGCCAAGGATGAAGACGTCAAGTACGCCGGCAGCATGCAGGCCGACAGCGGCGTGTTCACCCCGGGCGACGCCGGGCCCAACCCGCAGCGCAAGATGTCCACCAACAACGCCGGCAACCTCAAGGTGATCGCCGCCGTGGATGACGCGGGCAAGGCCCTGACCGGCGAAGGCCAGCTGATCGTCACCGTGCAACGCTGGAACAATCCACCCATTCCCTGAGGGCCGTCGAGCAACCGCGACAGACACTTTCAGGCAATGACCGCAGGCCCCGACAGCGGGGTTTGCACAGGAGGTTGTGATGGGCGCAATTCTGAATCTGGTGGAGCGCAACCTGCATGAAGTGCAGGTCGACGCCGACCGCATGCTGTTCCATATCCCCAGCAGTTCGCTGTTTGCCAGCGATGCCCTGACCGGCAGCATCATCGATGCCCTGCGCGGCCCGGGCTGCACCCCGGAAGACTTGATCCAACAATTGGCCGGTGCCTACGACAGCGCCGACGTCAGCGACACCCTGCGCGAGCTGATCGCCCTGGAACTGGTCAGCGACGGCTCGCCCCTGACCCCGGAAATCGGCGTCAAGCGGGTCGAGCGCACGGCGATCAATACCGTGGTGCTCAACGTCAATACCGGCTGCAACCTGAGCTGCACCTACTGCTACAAGGAAGACCTGGACAAGCCCTCGGCGGGCAAGAAGATGAGTCTGGACACGGCCATCGCCTCGGTGGAGATGCTGCTCCAGGAATCCCCCGACGAGGAGCGCTACACCGTGGTGTTCTTCGGTGGCGAGCCGTTGAGCAACCGGCCGCTGATCGAGGCCATGGTGGACTACTGCGAACAGCGCTTTGCCGCTGACGGCAAGTTCGTCGAGTTCGTCATGACCACCAACGCCACGCTGTTGACCGAGGAGGTGGTGGACTACCTCAACGCCCACCGCTTCGGGCTCTCGGTGAGCATCGACGGGCCCAAGACCGTGCACGACCGCAACCGCATCACCGTGGGCGGGCAGGGCACCTATGACGTGGTGCGGCGCAAGGCGCAGATGCTCCTGGCGCGCTACAACAGCCGCCCGGTGGGTGCCCGGGTGACCCTGACCACCGGCGTCACCGACCTTGAGACAATCTGGGATCACCTGTTCAACGAGCTGGGGTTTGCCGAGGTGGGGTTCGCCCCGGTGACCTCCGGGGACATCAGCAGCTTCAACCTCAGCAGCGAGGAGCTGATCGAAGTCTTCGCCAGCATGAAACGCCTGGGGCGGCGTTACCTGGACGCGGCGCTGGAGCACCGCAACATCGGTTTCTCCAACCTGCACCAGTTGATCACCGACATCCACGAAGGCCACAAGAAAGCGCTGCCCTGCGGCGCCGGGCTGAAGATGCTGGCGGTGGACCACAAGGGCGAGCTGAACCTGTGCCACCGCTTCACCGGCTCAAGCTTGCCGACCTTCGGCAATGTGCATGACGGCGGGGTCAAGCAGGTGGAACTCAATGACTTCCTGTCCCAACGCCTGGACCGGAGCAACACCGGCTGCGACAGCTGCCGCATCCGCAACCTGTGTTCCGGCGGCTGCTACCACGAGAGCTACGCCCGCTACGGCGATCCGGCGCACCCGACGTATCACTATTGCGAACTGATGCGTGACTGGGTGGATTTCGGCATCGACGTCTACAGCCGGATCATGGCGCACAACCCTGCGTTCATCAGCACTTACATCACTCCGCGCAAGGCCCACTGACATGAAACATCTCAAGCCAATCAATAACAAAGCTCAGAAACTGACCCAGGCCGCCGCCGAGGATCGGATCGAAGACGTGCTGGCGATGAACACGGTGGCCGGCTGCGCTTCCACCACCGACCCGGGCTGGGAAATCGACGCCTTCGGCGGCGTCTCGTCCCTGTGCCAGCCGATGGAGGCCGACCTCTACGGCTGCTCCGACCCGTGCTGGTGGCCGGCCCAGGTGCCCGACATGATGAGCACCTACCCCGACTGGAACAAGGACGCCCAGGCCTCCAACGACAACTGGCGCAACCTCGGCACTGTCTTCCCGAAAGACAAGTGATGAACAAGAAGAAGGATTCCAGCATGCACAGCATCAAAGCCTGCGGCCTGGTCGCATTCGCGGTTCTCGGCGCCTGTTCGTTCACCGCCCTGGCCGATGAAAGCCTGGCCCTCAATAGCGGTCACGAGTACCTGGTGACCACCAACTACCCGAACAACCTGCACGTCATCGATCTGGCCAGCGACAGCCTGTACAAGACCTGCAAGATGCCCGACGCCTTCGGCCCCGGCACCGTGCAACTGTCGCCGGACCGCAAGATCGCCTACGTGTTGAACAACCACTACGCGGATGTCTACGGCGTCGAGCTCGACAGCTGCAAGCAGGTGTTCCACGCCAGCATCACCCAGCACCCGGGGGAGAAGGCGCGCTCGATGTTCGCCTTCACCGTCAGCCACGACGGCAAGGAGCTGTACACCGTGGCCAACCCGACCCTGCTGCTCAATGATCGCTACGAGGTCAAGGAGCCGCGACTGGATGTCTACGCCACCGATGCCGGGCTCGACGCCAAGCCGCTGCGCAGCTTCCCCGCGCCGCGCCAGCTGACCATCATGCAGAGCGGCGACGACGGCAGCCTGTATGTGGCCGGGCCGGACCTGTACAAGGTCAACGTGCAGACCGGCAAGTTCGACGTACTGGTCCCCAGCCGGCACTGGAAGCGCCCCAACTACAGCGCCCCGGACGTGCTCTACATCTGGAACCAGCAGACCTACCGCCACGATTTCTCGCTGCTCTACACCGCGACGAAATTCAAGGACAAGCAGCAGGACCCGGCGACCGCCGAGGCGCTGTACGGGCTGTTCAGCATTGACTTGAAGACCGGCAAGACCGAAACCACCGACTTCGGTCCCCTGACCGAGATCTACTTCAGCGGCATGCGCTCGCCCAAGGACCCGAACCTGATGTTCGGCGTGCTCAACCGCCTGGCCAAGTACGACATCAAGCAGAAGAAGCTGCTCCAGGCCGCGACCCTGGACCACTCCTACTACTGCCTGTCGTTCAACAAGGCCGGGAGCAAGATCTACCTGACGGGGACCTTCAACGACGTGGCGATCTTCGACGCCGACAGCCTCAAGCAGGTGGGCAAGATCACCTTGCCCGGTGGCGACATGGCGGCCACCACCACGCAGATCTTCATCCGCTGACCCCCATCCATCGGCCTGCCCGGCTCCTTGTGTAGGAGCCGGCTTGCCGGCGAATGGGCCGGCAAGTCAGGCAGCGCCCCCACCAACGCCTTCGCGGTCCAGCCCGTTCCTAGAGGCCCGGTACCGGGCAGCTCAAATCGCCTTCCTGGCATTTGAGGTAGGTCTTGAAATTTTCCACCCGGGCCTTGGTCAAGGCCGTGGTGCAGTTGCTGTAGACCAGTGGATACACGCTGCCACCTTCGACCCCCGAGGACGAGAACTCGCACTCGGCATCGCGGAACGCCACCCAGGCCCGTTGTGCACTGACCAGCAGTTTCTTGGCCTGTGGCTGGTCTTTCAGGCGCAGGTTGATCTGCTGGTAGAGGTTGTTCAGTTGCTTGTCGGCCGCCTGGAATTGCCGGCCGGCGCACTGGTTCATATCGCTTTGGGTAGTGGCACTGTCGCACTCGTCGGCCTGGGCCAACGGCGCGAGCAGCAGCGGCGCAAGGGCCAGGAACAGGATCGCACGCATGGAACATCTCGCTATCGGGTCAAGGGGTGGACATTCAGTCTAGTTGCGGCTGGGCTGCCATTCGGGCCAGCGCTCCAGCGCCTCGTGGGCCAGCCAGGGCACATCGTGGGCGGTCCAGATATGCACCTGCGGGGTTTGCCCCGGATCATCGTCCAGGGTCGCCACCCGCAGGATCACATGGGGCTGGCCCGGTCGCTCGGCCACCAGATGAGAGCCGCACACCGAACAGAAGTGCCGCAGCTTGCCCGGCGACGACTCGAACGCTCTCAGCAGCTCCTGGCCTTGGGTCCAGCGAAAATGTTCGCGCATGACCCCGGCGGTGGAGGCGAAGGCCGCGGCATGGGCCTTGCGGCAGGTCTGGCAGTGGCAGTGGCCGATGGGCATGTCCAGGCGCTCGACCTGGTACTGCACGCCCCGGCACAGGCAACTGCCGTTGAGGGGACGGGCCGGTTGCTGGCGCTGGGCGGCTTGCAGCAATTGATCGGCCATGGTCTGGATCTCCTCGGCCATGTGCAGGCAGGCCAGCCAGTGCGGCGGAATGCCCTGGACCCCGTAGAAGGCCCCGGCCAACTGGCCGACGATGGCCGCGGTGGTGTCGGCGTCATCCCCCAGGTTGGCGGCGGCGAGCACGGCGGCGGCGAAGCTGTCGCTGTGCTGGAAGCACCACAGCGCAGCCTCCAGTGAGTCGACGCAATAACCGTTGCCGCGAATCTGCTCGCGGGTTTTATGCACATAGCCGCCCTGGGCCAGGGCCACGACCTTGCTCTGGCTCAACCCCGTGGTATCGAGCCGTTGCAGTTCCAGCTTGCTGGCGCCGCCCAGGGCCTTGGCGATCAACCCGGCCAACAGCTGGCAGCATTCGACGGCTTCGGCGGCGCCGTGGGTGGTGCGCGAGCTGGCGCCGGCGAACTCGCGGACCCGGGCCAGATCGGGGTAGTGAAACAGCACCACCGGCGCCAGGCGCATCAACGAACCATTGCCCGCGGTCTGCGGGTCGGTGGAACCGGCAAAGGGCCGGCCATGCTCCTGAAAGTCGCTCAGGGCCTGACGCACGGTCAGGCCGATGTCGAAGCATTCGCCGGTGGCGCTCAGGTAGCCCCATTGCCACCAGTTGAGGTAGCGGCCCATCTGGTCGGCCGGGTCGAAGCCGTTCTTGTGCAGCAGGCTTTCGCCCAGGCACAGGGCCATGGAGGTGTCGTCGGTCCATTGCCCGGGCTTGAGGTTGAACGGCCCGCCACCCAGCAGATCGGTGACCGGCGCGAAGCTGCCGCGGGGCTTGAATTCGACGCTGGTGCCGACGGCGTCACCACAGGCCAGGCCCAGCAGGCTGCCGCGGTAGCGGTCGTTAAGAGAGAAGGGCATGGCAGATCCTTTGCGAAGAGAGGTGCATTTGCGCCGGCGACAGTAGCATTTTTCCTGGCGCGCGATCAGTCGCGCCTTTGGCCGGATAAAGGTTGCGCTCGAAGCACAGCGGTCTAGTGTTCATCACTGGAGGTGACCTATGAACGCTTCAGATCGCATTGAACGCAAGATCCTGCTGCATGCCCGTCCGGCGCAGGTGTGGGCGGCGCTGAGCGAGGCCGAGCAATTTGGCCGCTGGTTCGGCGTGGCCCTGCAGGGCCAGCACTTCATCCCCGGCCAGCGCGTGCGCGGCGCCGTCACTTACCCGGGTTATGAACACCTGACCTGGGATGTGCAGGTGGAACAGATGCTGCCCGAGGAGCGGTTTTCCTTTCGCTGGCATCCCTACGCCATCGACCCGGCCCATGACTACTCGGCGGAGCCCACCACCCTGGTGCAGTTCGAACTGGAGCCGCATGACGGCGGCACCTTGCTGCGGGTCATCGAATCGGGCTTTGACGGCATTCCCAGCGAGCGCCGGCTCAAGGCTTTTCGCATGAATAGCCGTGGCTGGGACGAGCAGATGAGCAATATAGAAAACCACTTGCAGCTGCGCTGAGGTCGTTCGCGGCAAGCGGCACGTTGCGGATCGAGTCGTGGCGTTTGAAACTTACCGCTTACCGCTTACCGCTTACCGCTTACCGCTTACCGCTTACCGCTTGGAGCTGTTCTTTTGTTTGCAACCTATATCGAACGTTGGCGTCTGCTGCCTGATGGCGAGTCCATCGTCACCCCAGGCAGCCGCCTGTTGCCGGTGCGTCTGGAAGACGGCGCGCCGGCGATGCTGAAGCTTGCCCTGAATGAGGACGAGCAGGCCGGCAACCGTTTGATGGCCTGGTGGGCCGGGGAGGGCGCGGCGCAAGTCTATGCCCAGGAGGATCAGGCGCTATTGATGGAGCGCGCGCTGGGGTCGCGTTCATTGATGCGCATGGCCCTGGCGGGCGAGCACGATGCCGTCAGCCATATCGTCTGCGCCACGCTGGCGCGCTTGCACGCGCCACGTTCGAAACCCTTGCCAGCGCTGGTGCCCCTGGATCATTGGTTCAAGGATTTGCGCGATGCGGCGCACCAGCAGGGCGGCTTGTTGCTCAAGAGTCTGGCCATGGTCGAGCAACTGCTGGCCGCGCCTCGTGACCCTGTGGTGCTGCACGGCGATGTGCACCACGACAATGTGCTGGACTTCGGCGAGGGCGGCTGGCGGGTCATTGATCCAAAGTCCGTGCATGGCGAGCGCACCTTCGACTTCGCCAACCTGATCTGCAACCCGGACTTGCCCTGTGCCACCGACCCTCTGCGCTTTGCCCGCCAAGTGCAGGTGATTGCCCGGGCGGCGCAACTGGAGCCGCTCCGGCTGGTGCAATGGGTGCTGGCCTTCAGTGGTCTGTCCGCCGCCTGGTTTCTCCAGGACGCTCATCAGCCCGGGGTGCAGCACCAGCTCAAGCTCGCAGAGTTGGCCGCCCAGGCACTGGAAGGATGAGCTAGGGGTTTGCGTAAGTGCGGTATAGCGAATTTCCTACACGCGCTGTAATTCAATGCGCCTTCTGCGTACCCGGCTTTGTGTTTAATCTTCTTCCCCACAACTGCAGCGCAGGAAGCGCTCAGGATCAAGGAAGGTCGACCATTAGCACGGATGCTGCAGACAGGAAGTCATAATGGTCTTGGAAAAAACCCGCTTCGGCGGGTTTTTTTTCGTCCGGCATTTCGTGCCTGCGGCCTGGGGGCGATGGCCGCTTTGATACTTCACGCAGTGGGACATGAACGTGGCAGTTTTTTCAGCCCGACGCTAAGCGCGGGCTTCTGTGCAACTGGCCGTGGTTGCGGCAGATCGTTGTACTGGGGGTGGCGCTGCTGCCCACCTTGAGCTGGGGGGAATGTCGTGCCAAGGGCCGGATTGCCCCGGCCATTGACGCCTCTGAGTTGGCGCTCTTCGCCGGCAAGCCGGCTCCTACAGGTGTGCTTAGCGGGTGATTTCGTTGCGGACCTTTTCCAGAGCCTGCTCCAGCAGCGGCAGGCCGATGGAGCCCAGGGCCAGGCGCAACGCCTGGGGTACATGGGCGGTGGTGGCGAAGGGTTCGGCCGAGGTTACCGTTACCCCCTGATGTTTCAGAGCCGCCACTACGGCATCGGCCCTCTGTCCTTCCGGCAGTTTCAGCCAGAGAAAATACGATGAAGGGTACGCCTGATAGTCGCAGCCCTTGAGCACCCTCCGGGCCAGTTGCTGGCGGCTGCGGGCATCGCTGCGCTTCTGCTCTTCCAGGCTGTCCACCAGCCCCGACTCGATCCAGCGGCAGCCCAGGGTCACGGTCAGCGACGGGGTGCTCCAGGTGGACACGCGAATCGCCCGTTCCAGAGCCGGGATCATCTCCAGTGGCGCGACGACAAACCCCAGGCGCAAGCCCGAGGCGACGCTTTTCGACAGCCCGGAAATATAAAGCGTGCGCTCCGGGGCCAGGGTCTGTAGCGGCGCCGGTGCCGGTTCGGCGAGGAAGGCGTAGGCGCCGTCCTCGATCAGCAGCAGGTCATGCTCGCGGGCCAGTTGCACCAGGCGCTGGCGTTCGGCCAAGGGCATCACCGTGCCTAGCGGGTTGTGCAGGGTCGGCATGCAGTACAGCGCCCGTACCGGGCGCCGGCGGCACAGGGCCTGCAGGGCGTCGAGGTCCATCTGGCCGTTGTGCTGCGGCAGTGGTTCCAGGTCCAGGCGCTGGACCTGGGCCAGGGTCTTGAGGCCGGGGTAGGTCAGGGCGTCCACCGCCAGGATGTCCCCGGGCTGGAGCAGTGCCAGCAAGCTCACCGCCAGCCCTTGCTGGGCGCCGTTGACGATCAGTACCTGCTCGGCGGCGACGCGGATCTCGCGGTTGCGCAGGTGGCGCGCCGCGGTCTGGCGTTCATGGGGGCGGCCACCCTGGGGCGCCGAGTGCAGCAGCGCATCCAGGTCGCCGGAGGCGGCTATCGCCCGCAGCCCCTCGCGCAGGCTTTCCGCCTGGCCGGGCAGGGACGGGTAGTTGAACGCCAGGTCCACCGAGGCGGCGCTGGCCGGGTGCTGCTCCAGGCCCATGCCCCGCGGCAGGCTGGTGTCGCGGACGAAGGTGCCGCGCCCGGGCTCGCCGACCACCAGGCCGATGGCTTCCAGCTCGTGGTAGACCCGCAGCGCCGTGGCCAGGGCCACCTGCTCGCTGGCCATCAGCGCACGCACCGTGGGCAGTTGCGTGCCCGGGCACAGCTGGCCGCTACGGATGCGTTGGGCGAAGTGGTCGACGATGGTTTTGTAGCGGGTACGGCGCATGCTCGGCCACCTTATGTATCTAGAACACTTTTTTGTTTGTATCAGATAGGCGCCCTAATCTAGCGGCTTTTGTGCAGGAGCGCGCAGATGCCGGACTTTTCCACCCTGTCGATCTTCCTGGGCGCGGTGCTGCTGTTGCTGCTGTCGCCGGGTCCGAACATGGCATTTGTCATCAGCCATGGCGTGGCCTATGGCTGGCGCGGTGGCGTGGCGTCGGGGCTGGGGATTGGCGCGGCGGATATCGGCCTGACCCTGCTCACGGCCACGGGCGTTACCGCCGTGGTGGCCAGTTGGCCGCCAGCGTTCGAGCTGATCCGCTATGCCGGGGTCGCCTACCTGCTGTGGCTGGCCTGGAAGGCCCTGGGCAAGCGCGGCGCCCTGAAGCTGGCCGACCCGGTCCGGGTGCCGCTGTCCACGGTGTTTGTCCGGGCTTTGTGCAACAGCCTGCTGAACCCCAAGGCGTTGTTGTTTTTCATGGTGTTCCTGCCGCAGTTCGTGCGCCCCGAGCGCGGCAGCATGGCTGTGCAACTGGTGGTCCTGGGCTTGTTGCTGACCCTGGTCAGCGGGGTCTTCCATACCAGCCTGGGGATCTTCGGGGCGGCCCTGCGCAGTGGCTTGCCCGGCAGCGATTCGCGGCTGGCCCGCTGGCAATCCTGGCTGCTGGCGGCGGTGCTGCTGGCCCTGGCCTTGCGGTTGGCGCTGCTGGTACGCCCGGTCTGATTTATCACCCAAAGGAGTTTGCCCATGTACATCGCCGCCTTTATCTACCAGCCGGGCCAGCGCGACGAGGAGTTCCTGCGCCTCAGCGCGTTGATCGATGAAATCGCCATCAGCCTGCCGGGCTTCGTCGGCGCCCAATCCTGGACCAGCGCCGATCAGGGGCTGATCAACGCCAGCTACTACTGGGAGGACGAAGCCTCGATCCAGGCCTTCGCCAGCCACCCCAGGCACATCGAGGCCAAGCGCCAGTACCGGCGCTGGTACGCCGGTTATCAGGTGGTGATCTCCAGGGTCGAGCGCACCTATGGCGATGGCGCCATTACCCAGTTGCTCGGTAATGCCCGCCAGGGTTCGGTGCGCCGTGCATGAAGACTCAGCCAGCCGACAGCCGCGCCGCTGCGCGCAGGGTGATTTCCCGGCGCTTTTGCAGCGAATCCGTGGCGCGCTGGCGCGCCAACTGCACCACGCTGGCCGGCGCGGTGTCCGGGCTGCCGGCCTCGAACGGCGGGGCCGGGGCGTATTCCAGTTGCAGCTGCACCAACTGCGCGGTGGCGGCGTCGAACAGTTCGGCGGCCAGGGTCAGGGCGAAGTCGATGCCGGCGGTGATGCCGCCGCCGGTCAGCAGGTTGCCGTCGCGCACCACCCGTTCACGCACCGGGGTCGCCCCCAGCAGCTCCAGCAGTTCGTGGTAGGCCCAGTGGGTGGTGGCGCGCTTGCCCTGCAGCAGGCCGGCGGCGCCGAGCACCAGGGAGCCAGTGCACACCGAAGTCAGGTAGCGCGCTCGGGCCGCCTGCTGGCGGATGAATTCCAGGGTTTGCGAATCTTCCATCAGCGCTCCAACACCGGCGCCACCGGGGATGCACAGCACATCCAGCGGCGGGCAGTCGGCAAAGCCGGTGGTGGCCTGCAGCACCAGCCCGGAGCTGGCCACCACTGGCCCCGGCTCCTTCCAGAGCAGATGCACCTGCACATCCGGCAGCGAGGCCAGCACGTCATGGGGACCTGTCAGGTCCAGCTGCTGGACCTGTGGAAACAACAGAAAACCTATCTGTAACGCCATGGCCTGTTCCTTGTGTCGATGAAGTGGACGGCCTGACTCTAGCGCTCTAGGCTTTGGCGTATTCGCCAACCAGCCCTCGATTTACGCCAATCATGCCCACTGCGCCGAAAAACGTCTTTGTCCTGGCTTTCGCCCATCACCAGTTGCTGGATGTCACCGGCCCCTTGCAGGTGTTCGCCTCGGCCAATGACCGGGCCCGTGGCCTGGGCCTGCCCATGCCCTACCACCCGCGGGTGATCGCCAGCCCGGGCGGGGCGACCCTGAGTTCATCGGGGCTGGCGCTGCTGGCCGAGGCCCTGCCGGCGCCGGAAGTGGCCTGCGACACCTTGATCATCTCTGGCGGTTGGGGCGTCTACGAGGCGGCTCGGGACCCGCAACTGGTGGCCTGGGTCGCCCAGCGCGCGGCGACTTCGCGGCGCGTGGCCTCGGTCTGCACCGGGGCCTTTCTGCTGGCGGCCAGCGGCTGGCTGGACGGGCGCCGGGTGGTCACCCACTGGACCCGCTGCGAGCAACTGGCCGAGCAATACCCGCAATTGCAGGTGGAGCCCAACCCGATCTTCATCAACGATGGCCCGGTTTGGACTTCGGCCGGGGTCACCGCCGGCATTGACCTGGCCCTGGCCTTGGTGGAGGCCGACCTGGGGCGCGAGGCGGCGCTGGACGTGGCCCGGCAACTGGTGGTGTTTCTCAAGCGCCCGGGCGGCCAGTCGCAGTTCAGCGTGACCCTGTCGCTGCAAAACAAGGGCGGGCGTTTCGATGGGCTGCACGCCTGGATCGCCGAGAATCTCAGCCGCGAACTGACGCTGCCGATCCTGGCCCAGCAGGCGGGCATGAGCGAGCGAAGCTTCGTCCGTCACTACCGCGCCGACACCGGCCAGACCCCGGCCCGGGCCATCGAACTGATCCGCGTGGAAACCGCGCGGCGCCTGCTGGCCGACACCGGCCTGCCGATCAAGCGCATTGCCGCCCAATGCGGTTTTGGCAGTGAAGAAACCCTGCGCCGCAGCCTGCTGCGGGCCCTGGGGGTAACGCCCCAGGCCTACCGCGAACGTTTCGCCGCCACCGAGCGCACTTGAGCCCGGGGCGCGGGGTTCAACCTTCGACCAGGCTCAGCTGGCCGTCGGCATACCGCACCTCGTGGCCAACCCAGGCCGGGTCGACCTGGGGCAGCACCGCCGAGGGCTTGCGCAGCTCGCGCAGCAGGGTCGAGCCGTGGGACAGGCGCCCACCCATGCGCGCGATCACCGCCCGGGCCGCCTGGTAGTGGGCATGGCGCCCGGGGTCGAGGGTGTCTTCCAGCAGAATGTCGACCCCCAAGACGCCCTGGACCTGCCCCGGATAGATCATGAAGCCCGCGGCCTGCTCGCGGCCTTCGCGGCCGTCCTGCCAGAAGCTGCCGCCACGGCTGCGCGGCTGTTCATGGGGCGCGAACCAGTAGCCGCGATCAGCCTCGGGCACGGCGTGGTGCAGGCGGAAAAAGATCCGCATCAGGTTGTCCCGATACCACTCGCGCACTTGCAGGTAATAGCCGCGCAGGCCCGGCAAGCCCAGGCGGTGGGCCAGGGTGATGGCCGGGCTCCACTGCGGGAAGGCCTGCAACGGCAACTCGGTGCACGCCGGGCGCGGGGTGCCGGGGTCGGTTTCCCAGGGCAGGCGATGGGGGCTGTTATCCAGGTTGCCGTAGGCGGTGGGCGGGCGCCCCAGCAGCGCGCCGCCGCTGCTGGCCAGGGCGGTGGCGATGCACAGGTTGCCTTGCACCACGAACACGTAGAAGCGGGCGAACCAGTCCGCCAACTGCTGGCCGTCGGCCCCGGCGCCCTGCAACTGCGCCAGCTCCCGGTCGAAGCGTCGCAGGCCCGCTTCCAGGGTCAGCAAGTGGCCTCGGGCGATGTGCTGCATGCGCAGGAAGCGCGGCAGCGAGCGCAGCAGCCGCAGCGGGCGCAAGGGCAGCTCCGGGGTGGCGCCGCCGACTTCGCCGGCATAGCTGGAGGAGGGCAGGCCCCAATCGGCCAGGCGCGCCAGGAACAGGTCGTTGTTGATATAGGACGCCCCGCCGAACAGTGCGGTGAACGGCTCGTTGTCCTGCAATACCCGGCTGTCCCAGCGCGCCATGATCGCCGGAATGCTCGCCGCCGCGCGGCGCTGGCCGTACTCGACGAAACGGCTGGGCTGGGGCGGCAGGATCTCGGCGATATTCGCCGCGGTCAGGTGTCGGCGCCAACCGTAGTCGCTGATCGGGCGGTATTGCAGCAGCCACAGTTGCTGGCCGTCCCAGGCCCATTCGACATCGCCGGGCACGTAGTGAAAGGTCTTGAGCACCCCTTGCAGGAAATCCCACAGGGCCTTGGCGTCCAGGCCCTGGGTGCTGGCGAAAGCGCCGCTTTCCCAGGCCGGGCCCAGGCGCGAAAGAATCGCCCGCTGCGGGCTGACCTGGCCGTCGGCAAGGCGTTCCAGATGGCCTTCGACCCACTCCAGTTCCACCGAGAGGTGGCGGACGAAGGCGATCCCCGACAACGTCGGCTGGATAAAACGCTGCACCACCACTTCCTCGACCCCGGCGTCGCGCAGTTGGCCGATGCGCGCGGGTACGTCCGCGCTGGCCACCCGCAGGTACGTGGTGCTCAAGCCGGCATTGGCCGAGTCGGCCTGGTCCTCGCCGTAGCTGGAGGAGCGCACCGCCCACAGCGCCGTGGGCTGGCTGGCGAGCAGGTCCGGCAGGCGCGGATCCTGGGCGCTGTCCAGGGACAGGGCGCTGGGCACCGGCTGGCCGGCCAGCTCCGCCAGACGCAGGCGGCCGCCCTTGGTGTGGGCGACAAAACCGCTGTCGCCGGACTCCAGCCAGGCGACGAACTCGGCCGGCGCATCGATCCACGGGTAATGGCCCCAGCCCGGCTTGAGGCTGACCCGCAGATCGGCCCGGGCCAGGATCGCCGACCAGGCCGCAGCCTGCGCCATCCCCAGCAGCCGGTCCTGATCACCCCAGACCAGCTGCACCGGGTCCTTGATCCACTCCAGCAACGGCAGCGCGGTGTCGGCCCGCAGTTGCTCCCACAGCGGCACGAACGCCCGGCAGCGGGCGTAGCCCGAGCCCATGCGCCGGTACTGCTCCTGGCTCCACGGCTGGCGCGAGAACTTGCCGGCGAACAGGGTCGGTTTATGGCTGAGCAAGCCATGAATCAGCAGGCGTGCCGGCAGCGGCGACATCAGCGCCGGCAAGCGCCGTTGCCAGAGAAAGGCCCCCACCGGCGACAGCAGCACACTGCGCGAGAAATGCCCGGGGCGGCGTTGCAGGGCGTGCAGTACGATCAGCGCGCTGACCCCCACCGCGACAATCGCCTTGCCCGGCGCCGTCATGCCCAGCAAGGCCTCGGCGTATTCACCGAGGTCATGGCAAGGAGGCAGCGGATTGTCGCCAAACCCCGGCAGTTCCAGCGGCTGCACCTGATAACGCTGGAAGTGCGGCAGGGCATCGTCCCACCAGTCGGCGGCGCTGCCATTGCCCGCCAGCAGGTACAACAGGGGCTTGCTCATGGGCATTCCTCAGCTCAGGTCAGGTCGCGCAGGGCGGCGTCCAGGGTCGGGTAACGGAAGCGGTAGCCGGCCTGCAGCAGGCGCGCGGGCACCACCTTCTGGCCGTCAAAGAACAGCTCGGCCATTTCCCCGGCCAGGGCCCGCACCGGCGCGGCTGGCACATGCAGCCACACCGGACGCTTGAGCACCTTGCCGACGGTGGCGGCAAAGTCGCCCTGGCTCACCGCTTCCGGCGCCACCATGTTGTAGGTGCCGGATAGCGACGGGTCGTTGATCGCCCGGGCCATCACCTGCAACACGTCGTCGCGGTGCACCCAGCTCATGATCTGCCGGCCGTCGCCCATGCGTCCGCCAAAGCCGAAATGGAAGGGCAGCAGCAGGGGTTTCAAAGCGCCGCCGGGACCGAACACGATGCCTAAGCGCAGCACCACCTGGCGCACGCCGAAGCGCGTTGCCGGTTCCGCTGAAGATTCCCAGCGCGCGCACAGGTCGGCCATGAAGCCTTCGCCGCGCTCGGCGTTTTCATCCAGGCTCTGACTGGCGTCGCGCACCCCGTAGAAGCCGATGGCCGAAGCCTGAATCCACAGTTCCGGCTTGTGCTGGGCGTGTTGCAGCCAGTTGAGCAGGGCCTCGGTGGTGCCGACCCGGCTGGCCAGCAGTTGCGCCTGGCGCTTGGCCGACCAGCGCGGCCCGGCCACCGGGGCGCCGGCCAGGTTGATGATCACGTCGAAGGCCTCGCCATGGCCCAGCTTGCTCAACGAGCGCAGGCAACGGGCACGACCGTCGAACAGGTAGGCGGCGCGCAGCGGATCGCGGGCCAGCACGCTGACCGTGTGCCCGGCATCCAGCAGTTGGTTGACCAGGGTTTCACCGATAAAGCCGGTGCCACCGGTGACCAGCACCCGTTTGCCACGGCCACCGGCAAAGGGATTGGCGCCCTGGCCCTGGCGTTGCAGGCGCAACGCCGCCAGGCCGTCCCGAATCCCCGAGGCCGTCACACCGACGGCAAACAGGCTCAGGGCCCAGCCTTGCCAGCCCAGGTCGATGGGGTTCAAGGCGCTGGGCAGGCGCGACCACTCCAGCAGTTGCAGGCCGTACAGGGCGAAGAACGCCCCGGCATTGATCGCCAGCACGGTGTGCATGATGCGTTCGATGGCCGGCAATTTGCGGCTGCGGTCCTCGACCACGAAGTCCCACAGGGTCAGGCCGATTTCCAGGGCGAACAGCACGGCGATCACCAGCGCCCAGATGCCCTGGAACGCCAGATGGGCGATGCCCATGAACAGCACGCCGTAGAAGCACGAGCGCAGGGCATGGATCGCCAGCTCCTTGCGCGCGCCGTGGCGTTGCGGCAGGGCCACGGTGAGTTCGTGATGGTAGATCGTATCCAGGGCGCCGAGCACGCCCTGGGCGAGCAACAGGGCGATGGCCCACTGCAGGATTGGCAAATCAGCCACGATGGTGAAGTCCTTTTACGAGGGAAAACGGGAAGGGCGGGAGTCGTGGCGCTGCAGCCACAGCAGCGGCGGCAGCAGCACCAAGAGGGCGAAGCTGTCGATCCACAGGTGGGCGGTCATGTTCATCTGCCAGGACAGCCACATGTCCTGGGGCGCCCACAGCACAATCCCGGCCATCAGCCAGGCCCAGGCCGCCGGCGCCCGCAGGCGGTTGCCCAGGTGCACCAGGCCCAGCAGGTACAGCGAATAGCTTTGCAGGGTGGCGCCGAACAGGCCCAGCCACCAGATCTGCTGGGCCCGGGCCGGCGCTGGCGCGGCGGCGCCCCAGAAGGCCTGCTCGATGCCGCCCAGGTAATCGTTGAGCAGGCCGCTGTGGCCGGCCCAGGTCAACAGCAGCCCGGCCAGCAGATGGCCGGCGCCGGCGGCGTAGAGCCAGAGCACCAGGGCCCGGCGCAGGCCGGGGCGGGGAGAGGTCGCGGCGGGTAACATTCCATGTCCTGTGGGGGATCAAAGGCGCGAAGTGTACCGATTTTTCTTCGG
>Ga0194135_10000451_pt1 | contig 24238 bp, 13 predicted proteins | sample LitLau_LLRF_2013_FD_134024 | JGI IMG/M metagenome (GOLD analysis project Ga0194135, IMG submission 134024) | Freshwater sediment microbial communities in response to fracking from North America - Little Laurel Run_MetaG_LLRF_2013 (version 2) | ecosystem: Environmental > Aquatic > Freshwater >... | reverse complement strand
GAGTTTGCTATATCTGTCACCATTTTTGCTGTAGGGTGTCCATTGTTGGACTTGCATTTTTCTATAATGGCTTTTGAAATATTTTCCTGGGATTACATACAAGAAATTCGCATGAAATTCCTCTCTTTGCAATGGGTATTTGCACATTATGAAGTGTTATAGGCGGAGACTTCGTATGTCACCATTACCAGAGTGTTTGCTGGGGCGACCGCAGACATTTTCAATTGCAAAATAGGCTTCTGCTTATCCAGTGATGAAGTCATTTGTGCCAACTCCAGTAAACTGTTCAAGTTATCATCGTACTTGTTCCTGTATTTCATTTCATCACTCAATCATCAAAATCCAGTGACTGAATTCTTAGGCAGAAAGAATACCATACTTGGATGACTTTGCATCCTCAACATCTTCCTCTAAAACTGGAGCAACCATCAAAGTTAATCCTCGTTTATGAAGTGAATTTACAACTGTCGTCATCATTGGAATGTTGTCACCACCTACAAATTGATTGAAAAAAGTCTTCCGAAGAATCCAATTGCCAACAGGGCCGAACTTCTGAGACAAGTTGAATAGCTGGAATGTGAACCATCCGCAAAAAGAGTTTAGTTTTTCTCAAACTTCAATTCTATTTCTTCAAAGCACTTTATTATTAGAGCTTATAATATGTCGTTATTACATTAAGACTTTTGTCTACCACAAAGTCATACGAGCACAGCCTTAGGACAACTAAAGCTCTAAGGATATCCGATGTGGACAAATGAGAGAGCAAACCTTGTTGCATCTGTCCGATTGGAATCCAGGGGGCGATTTGTTTCCTCATATCTTCCAAGTTCATAACTCCTTTATTTTCGAATCCATCGGAAAGATTTGGTCGGAGAAGTCTCTCCGACCCCAAAGACGACGATGGCGTTGCTGATGAAACTTGGTTAGCTGTCGTTGCAGAACTTGAACGGAACCTTTGCTCTCTGTCATTTTTTGTCAAAACGCGTGACAGGTTTTTCCCAAGATTACTAAATGGTTTTTTCAAGTTCACTAAAATAAACTGTTGTCGGTGCATATCGAATCGTAAACGCTACTGTATAGTAAAAGAAGGTGAATACTCCGTAACCCAAATCTACATATTCTGCCAAAGCTTACTACAAACTTTACTGCACACGAGGACACTACTATACGTTGCTCTCCAAAGAAATCAGCAAGTTAGCAAAGTATTTTTAGAAACTTTATTGACACATTCTCCGACTATACAGTATATACCAAATTCAAAACAAAAATCCTTAATATGAAACGCCTTAGATGTGAACTCTTCGCAATCGAGTAAATTCCACAACACGCACTTTTTGAATCTTTAAATATCCTTAATCCTTACAAGCAATTTCTTCGCTCTAAACCAGTATTCTCAAAGTGATACTAAAGAGCAATTACAAAGGCTCAGAGATGTGTGATCATGTAAGTTTTCAACAATAAGCATTCCAGCAGTCTTCATGCACAATAGGAACTCACCTGGATCAAACCTGTTACATATTACATATATACTCTTTCCAGCAGGTATCTGACACGCGGAGCAATAATGCAAAGCCAACATCTTTGCATAATTTTATCAGAAAAAACATGACTTACATATTACATAAGAAAATTCTATTCAAGGATACCTCCATACCATGCAGATCAACTCCACCTGCATTACATGTATGGGCGTTTGCTAAAAAGCTAAAAACCACTTAAGCATGCCAAATCCGAACATATATTATTACTATATACGGATATTATTTGCTACTCTTATCTTGCAATGGTCAATGCTTCTGATGGTCAGTTTTATTAGCTTTACAATGTAGTTTAAACCTACCATAAATGGACATGATTCTATTCTCCTAATCTTAAAAATAACCCATTCATGAAATTGATAATTTGAGACAAAACTAAATTCTGGAATATCTGGAAGTGTGGAAACCTACTCTGTACAATTGTGTCCATACATGAATCACCTCAGGAGGGGAAGAATGAGACATCCATGATAAAGGTCCATTGACACATCTCGTGTAAACCTCTCATCTATGCAAAGTCAAGGATGTTATCACACACACCTTTTTACTCATCGATGCACACTAATATTATCATTATCTCGTCGACAGTTCATCGAAATAGTCTCGCCGAATAAGACTCTACATAATCTACATTTCTACATATATTTCTGCATATATATCTGTATGTTGTTGTGTAGGAGCGAAGACAGATGGTTCTTGTATAATATTATCAGTTTGTATATTTTCGTACTTCCTGTGGCCTCTTCTCTTCAGTTCAGCCACCACCAGCCATCTTGCTCACACACAAAACGGGCTCATCTCTCTCCCAATAATATATTAAACGCTTCAAACAAATATTCCTAATAAAGCGACCATATTCAAGTTTCGAAATTCCAACTAGATCACCACCACCACCACCATGATTCCTGTCAATCAGAGTAAGTACAACTTTTGAAATATCTCTATAAAGATTATGATCAAGGATCATTTGTGAATGAAACACCGGTTCATATATAATGTTATGAATATTATGTCATCATATGATATAATGAAGATGATGATGATGACTCATATATATATATGTGATAAAAGTGTATTATGACTCATTTTTGAAATTCTTTTTAGAAAATATTTTTGCAACACTTCCGAGGACCCAAAGAGGAAATCCTATTGTGTTGGGTGGAGATCCTAAAGGGAAAAACTTTTTGTATGCGAATGGAAATAGCGTCATTATAAGGAACATCGAGGTCAGCTGATATGTCAAAAAAGTTTTTAATTAGGCAGCAAGGGTTAGTTAATTTGTTGTTTTATTGTTCTGTAGAATCCAGCCATTTCAGACATTTACACGGAACATTGTACGGCTGTCAATGTTGCAAAGTATTCTCCGAGTGGATTTTACATTGCATCCGCCGGTAAATTTGTCAATTAATTTAAATCATTTGAATTTCCTTTGGTAAAGGTTTTTACAGTATTTGAATTCATTTTTGACTTTAGACCAATCGGGGAAGATTCGTATTTGGGATACTGTCAATAAGGAACATATTTTGAAAGCTGAGTATCAACCATTTGGAGGTCCAATTAAGGACATTGCATGGTCACCTGACAGTCAACGAATTTGCGTTGTAGGAGAGGGTCGTGAGAGGTACAGGGGGGCAACTTTCTAGTAGAAAATGCTTGAAATCTTGAAAAATGGTAAATTAATAATTCGTACTCTTTTAGATTCGGACATGTGTTCATGGCAGACACGGGAACTTCCGTTGGGGAGATTTCAGGACAGTCCAAGCCAATCAATTCTTGTGATTTTAAACCAACTCGGCCTTTTAGAATTATCACTGGTAGTGAAGACAATACGATAGGAATATTTGAAGGCCCTCCGTTCAAGTTTAAAATGACCAAAACGGTATAAAACACATTTGTTCAATAAGACATCATAGGTTTTTGAGTTTTTTTTAAATATTAAAGCATATTTTAACAACTACAGGACCACGGGAGATTCGTTCAAGCAGTTCGGTATTCCCCAGACGGAGAAAAGTTTGCGTCCGGTGGATTCGATGGAAAAGTCTTCCTTTACAATGCCAAAGACTCTGATTTGATTGGCGAGGTTGGCTCACCAGCCCATAACGGAGGAGTTTACGGAGTTGCATTCAGTCCAGACAGTAAGAAACTTTTAACTGCGTCTGGTGATAAGTCTTGCCGATTGTGGGATGTCGAAACTAGAGAACTGATCTCGGAATTTCCAATGGGAACTCAAGTAGAGGATCAACAGGTACGGATGTCTAATCTAAATCGTAACCTTAAATAGTATCCTTGTAATTGCAAACGTTAACAATATCATATTTGATCGTTGTTTTTCAGGTTTCATGTTTGTGGCAAGGAGAACATGTTATTTCAGTATCTCTTAGTGGGTTTATCACTTATTTGGATCTGAATAATCCGGGAACTCCTCTCCGAGTTGTGAAAGTATGATTTATTTTTTATTGACCTAATAAGTTTAACAGTAAATAACAAGCCGACCAATTCGAAATTTCCAAATACTTCTTTTTTTCAGGGACATAACAAGCCGATCACAGTTTTGTGTCTGAACGAAGATCGGACAAAAATTTTTACCGGGTCTCACGACGGAAATGTAACTTACTGGGATGCTATCTCAGGTGTGAACGATAGAATCGGAGGTGTCGGACATGGGAATCAAATCAATGGAATGAAAGTGGCTGGAAACACGCTTTACACTTGTGGAATAGACGACACCCTGCGACTTGTTGATTTAAATACCTATGCTTACACTAATACCAGTGATGTCAAACTTGGCTCTCAACCCCGCGGAATGGATATCAAAGATGGAAGAGTCATCATTTCCACAGTCAAAGAGGTTGATAACTGAATGATGGATGAAGCTTAAGTGTGTAGAAACAGATTATAACTTCTAACTTTTCAACAGCTGATCATTCTTGATGGAGGAAAGAAGACTGCTAGTTTCCCCGTTGATTATGAACCTTCCAGTTTGTCCATCAACCCAGTTTCTGGAGACGTTGCAGTCGGAGGTTCAATGGACAGTAAAGTATGTATTGCATATTTAAACTTTTCGTTTAAAAAACCAATAATTAATCGGACTGTTTTTGATAACGCAGACTCACGTGTACATGTTGGCTGGTTCAACATTCTCATCAAAAGCGACCCTAGACCATCTTGGACCAGTCACTGATGTCGCTTATTCTCCAGATGGAAATTACCTTGCGGCATCAGATGGTCATCGCAAAGTCATGCTTTATTCTACTGCTTCCTACGAAGTATGCTAATGAAGCTAACTTTTGTTAGTGCTGAATAATTTTTCATTGTGTTTGTTATCAATGTATTTCAGCTTGCTCACAATAAGGAATGGGGCTTCCACAGTGCCAAAGTCAATTGTGTCGCCTGGTCACCTGACTCCAAACTTGTAGCCAGTGGTAGCCTTGACTGTACTATAATTGTATGGAGTGTTGAACAGCCTGCAAAGCACGTTGTTATCAAAAGTATGCCCTGTTAGAGATTTTTACGTCATTGTACAAAGTTGTTTTACCTCATTTATTATTATAATATTGGGTTTATTTCACAGATGCTCATCCTCAAAGTCAAATTACACGACTGGCATGGCTCGACAACAATACGATTGTTTCATCGGGACAAGATGCTAATGTGAAGATTTGGGAAGTGACAGGATTCCCTGCTTAGTAGCTTTTGCGCTACTGCTACTGAACCATCCAAACTGTACCTCCGCCGTATTATTTATTACAACTGATGAAGTATTCATATAATGATTTAAAGTACCGGTGTACTTACAAATTTACATTTCTCATAATTTAAAAAAGTCAGAAAGCAATGCATTATCCTGCTAAAACAATAAGTGCTAAGTTAGTTGTATGTTGTCTCAACTCGTTCTGTATCAAGTATTTGTAAAAGAGTTAAAGGTCACCCAGTTTTACTCTGACCTAAAAGTAAGCTAGACTAACCAAATCATCTTGTACACAAAACATTAAATATTGTATTCTCGTGTATGGTATGTACAACATCTGATATAGGCTATAATGACAACAATAACTTTCTCTGCAAGGCATCATCGCAATTTTTACCAAATCCTTGTATTTATGTAAAAAGGTCTTTCTTAATCGCCTTACATCCTCTGGTAATCTTGATGTATAATGTGTATATAATCTGTCAGTCTGTGCTTTTGTTACTTTATTTCTATACTCACATAATTTATAAGCAGAAGAAACCGCTAATGAATGTCTTCCTAGTCTGATATTAATGCTTTACATTCAATAATCAGGTTACACGGCCGAATAAAACAATTAACTATTATTATACAAAGTAAAGCCCCAAAATACACTATTCATTATTATCCTTTTTAAGATTCTAAACACCAAAATCTATTGGTTTCTTATGTTGAACTATATTTCTTTCTTCCTCTTCATCTCGCATATGCACCTTTCCCGTGTAATTCCATATTCACACTTGTCTTATTGCATCATGTGAATGTGAAGCCAATAGGAAAAAGAGATGACAGGAACTTCAAGAAAACCAACTTTAAATGTGATAAAAGGCCAAGGTCACCAGCTAGTAGTATTTCCAATTAACTACCAAACTTAATGCATCAGATAAGCACCTTACGGTTTACAACACTTACTTCTGAGCATTGTATTTTTATATTATGTACTATAGTACGTCACAAGCGTCAGGCACACTATCCGATTTCCAATTACATGAAAGATTTCCATATTTCCCATTCCATCTCTCCACCACAAGTTCAACTCTTTTACTACTTCAAAATTCATCCATTTCAGCATTTGTCAGGTTTTTTTTTTTGGTCTGGTCTGGAATATCTAATATGACATTACTGACATTCAGACTCTGGTACTTTACATGAAACCGCGACCATTTTCTTTGTAACACCATTGCAGCATCTTTCTGCAGAGCATCCTCCAAATCCAGTCTTGTACAGCCAATTTCACAATTTCACATTTACACGCTAAGTTTTATTTATGCAACAAGGATATACATATCGTACTCTTCAACTGCAAAGATAACACAAATCTCCATATCACACTCGATATGTTTTTTTTCCTTTCGTCAACGATACTATCGAAATGCGCCTCTTCATTTGGCTAATACTGCTGGTTTTTGAACACTTTTCTGACTTAATAAATGAGAGAAATCAATTTCCATTAGCCTCTCTTCAGAACAAAGTCTGTTGTTACAAGTATTATTCCTAATAAACCGGAAAGTCTGAATGTTGACCAATGATAACGAAAAGATAGTTAAAGATTACTTTTTTCCTGAATATATCAACCATGACAGGTCAATACTGAAATGCTGAATTTGTTATTATTATTTTGTAAAATCAATATGAAATATAATTTTGAAATTTGATACGTAGTCTGGACAAGACCTTCAAAATTATCTTCAAGACTCGAATGAATGCTGTCCCAGCTTTTAACACGATGCTATAATCCTTACAACAATTTTATCTTGCTAGCATTTATCTAAAAATACACACAGGAAATCTTTAGTTCCGATCGTTATGCAAATATTGGGTCAAACAAATATGCTAATCATTTGTCACTAACAATTTTTTGCTTTGACATGATCGACTTCCAGCATTCTTCAAGTACAAAAAAATCTGGTGAATGCGTCGCAGATTTCTCTTTAATGTTCGAAACCATCAATTGTACTTTTATTGCGCACTTCAAAATGCAAAGGTTCCTAAATTAAATTACTTCTGTTCTGTTATTGTAGTATACACCGACTGATAAAACCAGGTTCTCGTCTAATATATTGGCCACACGCATGCACTTCATCCATGATCCATCTCCAATCGCTATTTCGATATTTTCGATCAATCAAAATTCGAACTGACTGAATATTGTGTTGTTCACTTCTAAATTTAAATTGAATGATTGATGTCGACTTTAGACTTTTGCAAACTTCATAAACTGCATAACAAATTATATCTTGTCAATCAATCAAAAATATTTTCCAAATTACAATATTTAGAGTACAACTTGATTTATCTGACAGGCAGTACAAATAAGACAGCTACTCATGTCTCTGCTGAAGGCTGTTGAAAGATCATAAATTCATTTTTCCAAATACCAAACAACTGCAAGTAAATTCAAATTATATCGAAGACAGACAGTGTTAAATTTGAAAAAAACCGTCTTGGTCGAAATGTCCAGCTATATAGATTCATACATGTCTATATTTATAACTTGTATAGGGGACTTCCAGAATATCCAGAGTTAGGAAATGGACTAGTTTAGAGTACAAACTACACAAAATGTCAGTCATCAATGTGTCATCAATCATCATTTGTCACACATTTATTTTACTCTAAGTTATCAATAGGAAAATCCAGATTTGTATAAATATTTTCGTTTAATTTGACCCTTTGAGGTCTCATACTAACTATAATTATTATTTTTCTTTAGAGATTTTGACACTTTTTCTGTCAAAAAGACAAAGATTCACAAATAACACGCACGAGTGTATACTATTAGTCCTCGTGTAAAGTGAAAGAGTAAAATTGAGACTGATTTCGACACAGTTTCTTGACGCATTTAATCGAATCCCCGACTTGTCAATATGTCTGTATATTTCCTAGACTAACGAAGAAACCCTTGAACTGCTTGAACACTAATTGATTGATGCTTTGTGACACATTTGACAACAAGTTAGACATTTCCAATAATTACCATTGGTCATTGAATAGTCGACATCTTCAGTGGATATAATCTATAAGGAATGTACTATATTGTATGTTTAGATACACATTGCAATCCAAAGAATTCCAAACCACCCACAATACAGTTACCAAGTCCAAGGCATCGCTTAATTAACATCCTATGAGTTCTAACATCAGTAGCATCTCAAGAACCAATTTCATCAACTTCACCATATTTGGCTTCCTCGCTATCATCCATCGAGATCGACTATGGCAAAATGGCAATCGTAACTCGTCAGTATCTTTTAAATCACAAAACTGTCGAAGCACGTGTCGACCTCGTCAGTATTAATGACACATATTATGCCACTTCCGAAACATCATCCGAACAAGACTTGTTTTGAACTTCCGTAGGTAGGTAAATTAACTGCCAAAAAGTCCGTCCACAAGTTGATGTTAATTCATATATGTGGTTCAGATTAAAAAATATGTTGACCTGAATGTTAAACAAGCGTTACTCAGTGCCAATAAGGTCAAGGTCATAAGGGACAAAAGAGGCGGGGCACACCAGACCGTACTTTTCTTCAGGTTATTACGGAAAGTACGAGCCCAATGCACCCCTACTAATAAATATAAGCGACCCAAGGTCTGTGTAAAACCACCCTGACTTTTTGCTCGGTGATGACGAGTTTCGAACCCGGGGTGGAGCGCGATGCTTACCAGTGGGCTACCTTTGCTTCCGTTGAGATTTATTGGAGTTTCCCCACTTCTTCTATTAGCATATATCCGAGAAAATCCGGGTGAGACACTCAACACGCGACACCAGCGCCTCTGGCGGGAGCCCACACGTACTACGCTCGAGCGAGCTCACAAGTGTCACTCACAAGCAGGAATGCAACAATATAAGCCATATATGTACGTCCATGGACGCGTCCGCGGTGATTGTTGGCAATCGACAATTAAGGATTAAGCGAGCGAACACAAAGCAAAAAATAAAACAAACCCCTTCATATAAAAGGCTCTTAATGTATTTACACACGAAGAAAAGTAGAATTCTTGAATGAGAATGCAAAAATGACCAGTCTATTTCAGGCAGACACGATACACCTCTTTTAGATGAACTGGATTGTACTCATTAAGTACTAATTGAGATTATTTATAAAACGTGCACGCCATATTATAATGTACAAAAAATAAACCAAATGTCACGCAGTAAGAGAACGCATGCACATATAGATGTAACCTTCAAAGCTAAGTCGTCTGATATGATTCGTAATAATTTGCTAACAGTGATTCAAGATAATCAAGCAATTTACGCACACACAACGCCTATTCTTAGAATTAATAGTTTCTTACAAAAACTCCCTTAGAACAAAGTTTCATCACATTAAGATTGCTGTAAGTAACAGTAAGTAACCTTCCTCCAAGAAGTGAATGAGTGTGTATATGGTGCGATTATCGTACGATGATTGCGTGATAAATGGTACTTACTATACACTGCACCTGAGACTTATTCGGTCATGCAAGCCAAAATCAAAATGTGCCTGAAAGTACCTCTTTTCTTCATTCTCAAATATACAGGAATATATGGATATGCAAACCATGCGATCAGAATATCGAAGCATTCAAAACACCTATATAGGAACTGCTGCAGGTGGCGATAAAACCCATGACACATACTTACAACTACAACGAAACGAAAACTTATGAGACGATTTCTAAGAATCCCTCAATTATAAAAACCCGGGTGTATCTCCACGAACAGAATGTAGAATTAGGCTGAAAAGACTTTTCATTCCATTTCCCTGAGGTGAATCTAACGTTCCGGGAAATCCTAATCGTCCATCTCCACCTAACAAAATTAGTTCACTCACACACTACTTATATATATTACACTATGACTATGATTCAGATACACAAAAGAACGAGAACAAATTGAATATAAGTGACTGCCATTAATCAAATGATTAATTATTTACCCATCCACACAAACTCTGAATTTTCCGAAATGAATTAATAGTTCGCCGGATTCTAATTTACTAGTAAAAATGAAAATTACTTAGAAGTGGGGACAAACGTAATTAAAACATTCGTCACCTCTACATCCACGGGCATTAAGGCCTTGACACGAGACACACATGTATCGTTAACCTGTGATTTATTGTCTCTGAAGGGAATTTTAAAATAGACTCTCTGCACTCACGACACTCATCCATAATTACTTATGTACCTATTCTAATTCCTAAATCTGTATATGAATCAGCGACTATCAATGAAGATCTTCCTTGCAGGAAAATACTTTATTCCCCTTTTGAAATCATCAAATTGCAATTTGATTTAATTTGAGTCTCGGAAGCCTTCATGCTTCCATTTGACTTTAATCATGCTAGAAATTCATCGTGTACTTTTGACAAAGACCGCAGGAATCATCAAGATGTATATCTCATGAAATCCTGGCACATACATCTTGATATTCTTTAACTTCGCTCGTCATAAAGTGAAACATCAATTTAAAAACCAATTGAAAATCACGAGTATAAATGAAAACATTAATTCACGATACATCTTCGTTCACACTATGGGCCAAATTATTTAAATTTACGTCTCTTCGAAGCCCCTCTTATAATAATATTCATCACTGGCTTCGAGGTATCAATATCGGAATTCACAGCCATTAACTTGCGGAATCCTCTATTTCGTCAACGAGTTTCAACAGACGAAATAAATATTTATATTGAAATGCAGAATTAATTTTTTACCTCGTCTCGTCGTCTCCATTAAAACTGACCGAGAGTCTACCAATTCTTTCCAATGGATTCGCTGAAACAAATAAACAATGCAATTTAAGAACCATATCCGATTCTCAACGGATCTTCAACTTTCTCTTCCCGTATTGTTATACACTATACAATCATATATTATATGACTGGTAACTGAGATGAATCTTCTAATGAACTCAATCTCAAGTTTCAATCTCAAACGTGGCCAACAGATAGATAGCCACACATTCATGTCATTATTTAAAAATAGCTTCTAAGAGTCTTTTAAAATTCACACCTTTCAGTGAATTCTCTTTTAAATTGTTAAACAGTAAACTGATATTTATAATGATTGCGCTGACGTCAAACGAAAAAGTTTGAAATCCAAAAAACCCAAAATGTATTCCGCATACACAATTATTTCTTAATTATTAACAATTCAAAAGTATGTGTCTCAAAATGATCCTTTCCCTGTATCCCTGAAGTGGAGAATTTCTAAATCTCTGTATAGGTATGTAGTTAAGTTACACAATCATCCTCAGCAATATACTCATTGCTCATAAGCTCTCCAAAACGATTCGATATGTATGTAACAGACCAGTTCATAAAATTTGAATAATATTAATCAGAAACAGAGCAGCTATATAAGTTATATGAATTCTTATGAATTGACCCCAAACCCGACTCCAGAAGTCCTCTTGCTGTTCGGACGTCTTGTCTCCTTTCCATCATACATTGCAAACCAAAAGCTCTGAAAGCTGCATAGTGTAAGCCTATATAGCTCCCCGATCTCCGACTGCAGCTATAAAAGGCGTCTCAATTCAGCTCCACGACAATAGTCGCATTTTGGTTTGCACCTCTTCATCACTTGTCTTCTTTTGATATTACCTTTTCGAAAGTATTTCAAATATCCCCTGGCTAAGCAATTGACTTACTAGCACCCAGAAAAACCCAAGAGAAAGCTATACAACAGAATTCTCTCTAGATCGGAAACGATTCCATTCCAATCGTCTCAACCATCTCAGCTTTCTACAGCGTCGAAAGGTGAGTTAATTTTAACTTTCTCCCATCAACCGACTTTCATCCTTTCATACTATGAAACATTTGTGACTTTAAATCTTTATCCGCCTTTTCACCTTTTCGTACTATAAGTCAATGAGCATAATTTTTACATGACTTTTTCAACACGTGCACGCCTACATATTATCTATATACTGTTAATTCCATCCGTTGTATAGACTCTTGAGAGTCTCAGTCAGAAACAAGTTAATTAACAAACCCACTCTTAAATATTGACGTCAGGTACCTATATTTATTTTGTTTTTGTTACTATTATAAATCCTAATTAATGGGAGGTTTAGGTATAGTTCAAGCTCTAACTACATATTCAAATTCATAGATTTCATTGTAGTATGCTCAACTTGGTTGACTTCCCACTTTTCTATCAGATTCCTTTATAATCAAAACTATTTTTCCTCTTTACCTGTCTCCATCGAAGGTCTCTACACAGATCTATCCGTTCCTAAGATGCAAATGATAAAAAGTGTAATCCTGAAATCCTGACAGAAAGGTTGTCCTCATTCTCACCCACGCACTACCAGCAACTTTCCACTTTTTCGATGATTTCCCTCAAAATCTGAGGATGGAAGATAAGTCACAAAAAGTATTAACTCATCTAAAGTTGTTCGTTGTTGAGTATATGTCTCATATAATTATGTGTCACCACAGCATTTTATTTAATACTCTACTGTGAGTATTCACGTGTAAATATAGCCATCTTTTTCTTCCACCCACACTTTCCCTAAAACTTTTGCCTGCAAGTTTAAACACACTATACATGCCCATAGGACTTTTTCTTTCTTGTCATTAAATTTTTATGCACGTCAGTTTCAAATTTGTTCGTAATTCCTTCAGTGTTCAATAATGCACATTGCAAATAAATCCTTTTAATAATCTGTCTTGGAATGGCTTACAAAGTTAGAAAGGCGTCAGTAGTTTATCGACACCGGCAACCGGAGACATATTGACGACACACAGAAATAGTTCATCCAACCTATATGCATTGCATACATACTCCGTATCATGCCATTTGGGGTAATATCTTGCTTTCTCTTGTTTGTATGAATTCTGCTCTATCATGCTCCTGGCTGTACAAACTGTCGCCTCCTAAAATCTAAGTTTTTGAGAGGAATTTGTTCGCTGAATGGAAATGGATGAATTGAGAATTCAGACAATAACAGACTCATACTACTGGGGTTCAATAGATAGATAGAAAAAGGTTTTGAAGAAAGTAAATCTTAATTTGTCATTCCTTGTAGCAATTAAAGTGCACTTGCATATTCTTTATTAGGGTTGAGATGCTGTTAAATGAGCAAAACGAATGTAATTTAATTGTAATAATAATAAAAGGAATCATGTTTAATTGCTCATCAAGTACTTCACATGCCTTCTCGAAACGACGATTAGGCATGATTCAAGGTAAACATTCTAGAAAACATGAAAGTGTCAAGCTTTAAAGTTCATTAAATACAAAACGTGGTTTTTTGATCACTCACTAAATTAGAATTCCATCTGAATCATATTCGAAGAATTCATAAACAAGATCACATTCAATGAATGATCTTGATTATGTTGTGGCATTTATAAATTCCTTGTTGTTGCATACGGAAAGCACTTGTGCTTTTATTGATCAAAGATCAATACTGCGTCTCATCTTCATTTTATTACTACTAATCAATTTGACACTTCATTCGTTCATTTCATACTATTAATAATTTATGTATTTTGAAATTTCTCGAATTCTGCTCATACTTCAATGTCATTGCATACATGAAACTTCAAGTTCAATGTTAATAAACGCATTAATAGGTGTATAAAGGTTATGATCCTCACATATTATAATTTTGTAAACAAGTACTTAAATCTTCAATTTGAATGAGCTTGTGCGTCAATTTACGTACGAGGAATTGCACCCCTGTCCTCTAATGGTATTAATGAATTTCAGGGTCACTCAAAAGAAGTTGAACATCCTTAGCTTTATTATACGCACAAATTTACATAAACATCTTACAGCACTTAAACTTAGCTTAAAATTGGATCGAGTATCACGTAGAGGCATTTTTACGAGTAAATGTGAATGAATCTTAAGGAGACGCGCAATTATACGCGAACTATAAAAAATTATCAGATCTAACAAGGCAAACAATTCATTAGCATCCCAATAAAAAACGAGCTTTCAAATGCAATATGGGTTTGTCTTTTAATCCAGCTTTCGTCTTTTTTAATTCATGAGCTGTATGCATAATATACGTTAGCAAATTATCTGACTAGTGACCAAAAAACTATTTCACACACCCCTTTCCATTCATAATGCTGACATTATTATCTCCTCTTAGCACTCGTAACCTCGCAGTTCCTTCTTGGAATGATTCGTTGGTATTTTTCACTTATGAATGGATTTCCATTTTACAACAATCTCTTATCTTTTGATTTTCACATTTTAGTTTTTCTCGCAGTCAGTTAAGCTTATGTTTACTTCGTTACATCTTTGATTGCAAATTACGAAACATCGCATATCAATCCAGAGAGTGGATAGACTTTGTAGACTAATTCATCTTCTTGACTTTCTCAAGCGTCACTAAACACCCATGTCACATGTCAATTGATAAAAAGTAAATGACTCTACAAGATGTTAAGTAATATAAATGTGTCATCTTGGGATTGACTTTACTTATTATTAATATACAACAAAGTTTCATAAGTCTAGTGACTAACTTAATTATAAGATTGGTTACCCAAGTTTTCTTGTCAGACAGAATATTATCTACCCATAATATTATATGATCCATTTTTATAAATAACTACGAGAAAAATTACAAGAAACCAAGTAAAAAAAAGTATCCTTGTACTTCAGACAGTCTGCAATTTTTTTCCACTGATAATGAGTTTATATATACTTTAAATCTATAACTTTGTAGATGAACTATGTATGACTATAGTATCAGCGGCTGGTCAGACTTATCTTTTAGATACTTTGTTAACCATTTTTGTTACTGAACACACATCTCACTCAGATTTACACACGTCTCAGGAGACAATTAAATTTGACACTTTTTGTAGAACTCAACCTAATACTCCTGTGAATAAGCTTCTTCGTATCAAGAGATTCCTCGGTGGTATGATTTAGCATTTCAATCATTTCTCATTTCATTTGGCTTCTATTAGAGAGCTTAACAATTATATGATAGTTTGGAGATCCTACACTTCTGCATTTGCTCAATGTTTATTTTCAGTAATTATTACCACAAACATTTCCTAATTTCTCTGTTTCCCCATCATTAATCTTGATCAGGAGTTAACTTTTGTTATTTCATCATGACTTTGACTTGTTGCGACTTGTTAGACTATAAGAATTATTGCGACTTCATGAATCTTATCACCCAATGTTTCACATTTTGATGACCGTCGTAATAAGTCATTTAGTTTTCTTTCACTATTCATAAATCAACTTGTATACGTGCAGAATTCCAGCCATAATACTTTAATTAGTTTAGCTGCTGCTCGTTTAATAAGAGGCGTTTGGCACTGATCTTGATGACTGATATCTTGGAGATGAAAATAAAACACTTAATCAATTAAAGTTAAGTAAATCAAAATTGTTTCTTCAAAATATTTACAAAACTGAAGGCTGTGAATGTCGAGGTATTGCAAGTATTGATCCTTACCTACTCAACTCTTTATAGAGAATTTTTCACATGGCTCACAGGATATGGATTTACTACGCGTTCTTGAATCTTAAGATCAAACCTGCAACTACGTCAACTCAAGTAAGTTGACCATTAGGGCAGTTAATTTAAAAATTCCGACGAGTATACATAAAGTTTCAATGACCTTTTATTTAAAGCGTATCTTGCAATGAGTGCGAACGACGCATTCGATAACAACGAGCATTATAATTGACATACATTAAACAAAGTTTGCAATCCATGGGTTGTCCATGTCAGTTGACCATAATGACCATGGCAAATACCACCGTCTCTCAGACCATATTAAAAGTTACCCAATGAAAGATTGTCACCGATGCAAATCAAAAGTAGATAACCTCGTGAATAAAACATTTTATGGGTTTTAAGTATAATTTATTCAAAGCAATGAAACAGGATTTCCATTATTTTATCTAAAATTGCCCTGCCTAGTTTTCACTAAAAGCTATATCGAACTATTCAGCATTATGTAAGACTGATACTTTTTTACAATCAACCACATCGCACACCCATATGAACCAAATCAGATCCCAACTAACTAAAAATGATATCAATTTTTAACTATTTTCAACTGACTAATCATAGGATGTTCAGTTTCTGCTTCAGTTGCAAAAACCCATGCAATTAAATTTGAACTGCTGTGCAGGGTTTAAGGTCAGAAACAATTAGCCCGCATATTGCAAGCAACTTCCTCAATCAAATGTTAAATGTTATACCTATTAATAGCCTAAACATTAAAAGCATCCTAGCCAAAACAATTTGACATGGTGGACGATGGCACGAGCCATTAATTTTTTATTGTACTTGCATTTTGCAAATTATAATACAATTACATAACGCAATGAATGAAGAAGAGATAACGACACGACAGCGTGACACGTCAATAGAAATATTAAAATATAATCTATTTTGAAAGCCCTCTTGCTATTTGACAACCTGAACATATTTTTGCTAAGCCATCAACCTACAATAAAATTTTTTTGCAATCTTTCACTTCTCTTTAGCTTTCAATAGTTATACGGCCATATTTTTCGTTGTTTTTCATTTCACGAGAAGTTATTAATAGTCTCACTGCAATTCAGCTATTTTTGAGAATTTTATTTTCCTTGTCTTATACGACATATTTATATTACTGTCGAAGTCTTAACTGCTTCACCTGTTTTATTATTTGCATTAGTAACTCTACCCGGTCTTTAGTTTCTAGTAACCTTGCCGGTAACTTTAATAGATAAAGTCTATAAAAATGTGTTTTTCAGATTATGTAATAATTACTTTCCCATCATCTCCATCAAAATTAGTACTGAAAATACACTCACGTTAAATGTTCCATACAGTCTCGTTCCTGCGGACTTTCCACATAGTTTCCAACAGCTTTTGCGTGAAGACTTATTTATTCTTGTTCTGCTATTACCTTTACATTCATTTATAGTTTACAGCAGTAATAATTCAAACTAGTAAACAAGGCCGTTAAGTTTCGTCTGCTGGAAGTCTAATAAATCTGCTAGCTTGCAGGATTTTGCAGCTTGTAGTACATTTTTGCATCTGATTGTTTTCAATATCAAAACTCTTAACATTCCTATAATGTAATCTTTCTTTGTGAACATTCCAAACCAGTACAGAATGCAACTATACTGCCATTCCTCTGCTAGACTCAATCCATTCGCTTCTTATTCTTCAAAAACAATAAGTAGAAAAGAAATATATGGGTCATCTTGTAAATCAATTGCGGATCACCTTACTGCATTATATCTGTCACGTTTCATAATTTTACTTCAACTTTTATTCGAAAGCATTCAGCACTTTTTTATCTCGCAATAAAATTACACAATGGAAACTGAACTTACATCTCCTTCCCTGTACTTCTCTAAACTGTTTTGGAGACTATTAAACAGTCACACTGACCTTTTGTCAACCTTGCAGTTATACACACACACTGACATGCCTATTTGCAATATTTCGAGTAACAATGCCTCCATAGTGCACGAGTAGTTACCCGTTTAGTACTTTAAAACTTTTAATAACTCCCCAACAACTTTTCACTTTGTTAAGAATGTCATTTTTCATGTTTTACATTTTTCTTCCATCTTATTTACATAAATATTAGTTATTTATTTATTATGTAAACACATTAGTTCACAATGTAAGCAATGAATCAATCAATTTCAAATGAACTTATAAACACAGGAACATTTTGTCATAAATGTCTGTGACAAAGTGACAATAACCAAGATCACATGTTTATCTTTCTCACGCACTCCCATAACTTTCTGAAGACTAAAGGTTAACTTTATCTTTATTATAAGCTCATGTAATCTACTCTCTGTAGCGTCTCTAGTCTACGCATTTAAGTCCACGTATAGTAGTGACCTCAAATTCCACGCCAAATGTAAGTCATAAAAATTCCATGCTTAGACTGACATAAAATAAATTTCCCAACGATGGTGTACACCAATTGCTGCTACAGCTGCACCTATTCATTCATTTTTTAATTGATAAAACGGACAAAATTTCCAGAATGGAATAATTACGTAACTTATGTGTATTACGACGGCGATACTTCCTAAATCGTGAATGATACTGATGGTCCATCAATGTCAATATGTCAATACTTTACACTTGATTAAAACTACATAAATCACTATTGGGTGCAACGTCGTCGTTGTAAGATCAGTAGTAGAATACAAGTCAGTATATACTAGTACTTTTGCTGATTACAAGTGAGTATATGAATCACGTAAGAGATAATAAGTACAAGAAGCGTCTCAAGCATACTATGAGCATTACTGAGCAACTCAGATTAAGTAAAGATGAACGCAGAGGAATCGTATCTGAAGACATCTATATAAGTAAGCGGTGATGTGCAGAAGAAAAGTCATAATTTGCAAAAGCCCCAAAGATCTTCTTGATCGACAACTGAGAGTAACAATACTGTGAGACGACGAGTCACTTAATAACTCACTTACAGAGCTCCTCGTTCTTTTACTCTATAAATTAGCTTCAACCTAACAAGAACACACGTCTCTCCTGTGTCACTTTCAGTCTCAATTTAATTCCTTTACCTTCAATATTCTTATCCTACGTTCAAGCTGCATTTTATTTTTAGAGAAGCAATTCAATCTTACGATTAAAGTGAATTTACCTCAATCTATTTTTAACCAAGACTTTTGGTTTCAAACGTGATTTCGAAGGAAACGCGAAAAGTACCACATTTCAGAAGCCATAAAAACGGGATCAAGTGAGTTTGAATTTTAAAATTTTAGCTATTTGTTTATAAATTAAGTAGCTCTATTTTTATAAGCTTCTCAATTCCAGAGAAGTAGATTAGAAAGGCAGATAAAGAAATTAGCAATTAAAATGCATAACTTTCTCCGTCTCACTCTTCCCCATCTTCCATTCATTTGATATAGAGACTTACTGTATCACTCAATCTTTTCTTTTCCCCATCTCACTCAACAACGTGATTCACCTTAATTCATTTGTCACTTCGAATCTCGAATTATAAACAATTTGAATTTTCTAAATCTGTTACCACTGATAAGCTTAAGTTTAAGAGTTTAAGATTTGAAGGTTGATAAATTATACACTCAAGCCATCACCACGCCGTTTTATTGTCAGGATACAGACATCATCTCATCAAACACGTTTTTTACAGTTCCAAGTTTACAGATGCCAATCAGTAGTAGCAGGCTATATATTTTATTTGCAAATTCTTAATCGATTCCTCCATATCATCATTTTATATTGTGAGTAGTGTTTAGTCTGAATAAGTTTTAAATTTACGTGTGTGTCCGGAGTTGTGCGCATATCTCTTTGACGTAAACCGAGAGTTAAGTGAGATAAGTCTGAATTAATAATTTATACAAACTTTCATTGTCTACTGTCTCATCTATACAAAGGAATCTTAAGTTATGTAAATAGGATTAGTTTAGTCTTCCACGAGATAAATAAGAAGCCTTGCTGGTGAATCCTTGATTCTTCTACTTCTTACCACGAACTGTGAGTATAGGCCACATGCAATAAAAAAGCATAGGTGACTTTTTCGTACCTTTCCCGTAATCCCTCACTATACTACCCTATTAAACAAACATCCAAACACAATGAACAACATAATCCTTCTTCAGTTAACTAAATACGAAATGCAGAAATACATGACATGTCAGTACTATTCTGTAGTAACCTATGCCTCCGAGATTTTTATTCACTCGCCCTAACCAAATCTTCTGAAATATGATTTCATCATTTTTACGTCCTTGGTCATTCAATTCGTCATTCACTTCAATCTCTCTCTCTCAATTCTATTTCATATTCAGTTGGAATTTTCAATTCATAATTTTCCATATAACTAATGTGGTTTCTTACTTGGATATTTCATCATTTTGTATGCATACTTTGAAACTGACACCTCCAGTGACACCACACAAGTCGCATGATTATTCTTGTATTCGTTTGCTCAACAGATATGATCGCTACCATGAGGGTTCCCCAGAAAACGTCGAATCTCCTGATGGGGACTCTATTTTTACTTGCTCTGTTTGGACAAATTGATCTGAACTTGGCTAATTCTGCTCGAAGACCGTCATCATTACTGGTGAGTGCCCCAATATGATTTCTAAGACAGAAAGCAACTAAAATCTTAGTCAGTCATTAAATTTATTTCATTCTTAATTCCCTTCACAGTCCAACAAGCCCATTAAGCGTGACAATTCCCAACAACCCATCTCCTCACATGTTGAAGTAGAAACTGAGGATGTCACGTCTCCTTTCGAACAGGATAGTTTAACAGGTAAATCAATTTATTTTTAATTGTGTTAATTTAACCTAACCGTTAGTTACTAAACACAACATTAATTTGCTTTATCAACAGAGTCTCCCAAAGCTGAAGATGATTCCTCTAATGGAAATGATGGGCTACTTCCTCGTCAATGGATAGACCTGGAAACTCCTCTTCCTGTTTCAATAACTGCTGAGGCAACTGGAGACTTGGTCCTGAAATGCATGGCCGTAGGATCGCCTCCACCTTCCATTTACTGGCTGAAAGATGGAAAGCCCGTAGAAAACGTAAGCCCAATTTTTTTTGAAAACTGTATCATTATTTCACGTCATCACTACAGCATACAATTCTTAACGCTGTACGCACGCAATTGGTAAGAAGATCACGACGATGCTCTTGTGGCGTGTTCTTTTATTCTTTCATTAACACGAGATCGAATTTCTTAAGTTCAGCAATAAATTTTATTCCCGAGAGCCTGCATACTTTAGAAGGTTTCTATTTCTTTCTATTTGAGACCAACCAGGAGTCAAAATCTGGTAGCTCACAGAGTCAGCATTAAAAAGGATCAAATGCCTCAGCCAAGTTGAAGATGAGTTGGCTATTAAGTACAATAATAACTAGGATACTTCACAAACATATATTGCAAATGAGGCAATTACCTAATGATAATGAGACCAGAGTGAATTCCACCACAAGTTCTCCCTTCCTAATTCATCTATATTCTCAAATTACAAATATTACGTACCACAGCATAAAACAACTAATCTCCTTCGTTCCTCTGATTACAGACCGCACCCTTCGACACAGAAAAACTCCAAAACCGAGTTCTTGGGAGAGCTTGGTTCAGGAACCAAAAAAGCACTCCAGCTAAAGGATTCTCCATGGCCAAAATCTCGTCCATTCTTCCTTTCCGATGTGTCCGTCCTGAAGATGAAGGCCAATATACTTGCGTCGCTGACAATGGTGTCAAACAAGCTTCCTCAACTACTATGGTTTCTGTGAAACGTAAGCTTAAGATAAATACACCAAAGAACTGATGACCTTTATGCGGTTTCCAATTACCAAACTGATTAACTTATTAACTTCTCAAAATTCTAACAGGTAACAATGAGATTTCCGAAGTTCGTCCAGAGTGTGAAGCCAGGTCTTCTATGTTTTCTTATGCGAAGAAAGGCAAGCGAGGAGTTGGAGCTTTAATACTTTCTCACGAAACCCTTCACATGGAAGCTATTGGAAATACTGTGGTCCTTCCATGCCGAGTCTCTGGACGACCTAGACCTGAGGTCACCTGGTTAGACCCTGAGGGCAAACCTGTGCTTGTTGGAAAGAAGTTCCAAGTAAGATCTCGTCCACTCCCAATACATTCCTTCCAATGCAATGATAATCTTACTTTACCCCACTTTCTCATTAACTTTGCAGATTCACAGAGGTGATCTCGTCATCCGTAAAGTTTCATGGGGTGAAATGGGAGAGTTCACCTGTGTCGCTGCTAATCCTCTGGGCACAGATACTCAGTCAACGTTTCTCTACCCTCTTGCAGTAAGCCAAACTACCTATGAATTCTAGTCATAAGTAAATGTCAATGTTTTCCCATGATTTACAATTCACAATAACTTCATCTTTCTACAGAATGAGGAGTCCAGCTAAGAACCTAACCTGCAAAGGTCTTGCCACAACATCAAGATTACAAAACTACATTCCACTACCCATTTACGGAATTTTAAAGGAATTGCCCACATTAGTTAACCTTTAATCCAGACCCTCATCTATATCATCATCATTCAAAACAAAACCCCATATATATTCGAATAACAAACAAATCCGGAATCCCACTTGATTTTGTTTTCCAGTATTCCATTAATTTGTTGATGGCAAAGGTATTTAGAGCTGTGAGTAATTTTAGCTCCATTGAAGGTATCAAACCGGGTTCTCTATTATTATGTTACATTCAATATTACAATGCATACATTATATCAAAGTCGCAAGCATTCCAACTTGGAGACTCAAGTGGCTAGTTGAACTCTGTAGGACAATCTGTAGAAATTAGAAATACATTGTAAGTAAGTAACTAAATGGTAGTTAGGATGTCTGTTAAGTGTCTATTTATGTTAAATCCTACTCATCCCCAGTAGAGACTTTGGTCGTAGTTCTGCAGAAGTAGACTAGATATTTATTTGACCTGAGTTCTTCTTATATTTTAAAGCACATGGGTCTCATTTTGTTTATGTAAACTTATTTATAATTGTGTTCTACTGGTACGCGTGTGATGGATGATTAGAAAACAATATAATGTTCTTCTTTTACGTCTGCATTTAAGTTCAAACCCTCAAGGTTGTGGATTCTTGTTTAAATCAAGATTATATATATTTGAAAGGTTTCTACAAAGTAGGAAGTTTATATTTCTCTGCTGGTAGTTAATACACAACCGTACCTCTTTATTGTACTTATATTACAATTATTCTTATTGTTAGTAGGATATTGTTAGCACACGAACACATTCTTCAACGTAGTAATCTTATTCACACAGAGTATATATATATATATGTGATTAATCAGAATAGAAATTATATCATGTATACATTATTGGTTAGTCTCCTTTTTGAAAGATCCACACGATACAATTGTAGCATGTAGTTATGTTGTGCAGTATTATAAGTTTATGTGATTTTGATTGTCTCCGTAAGATCCTAATTTAAGTTATAAAAAGATATGTTTCATTTTTCCACACAGGAATATATTTTTGTTCTATTGTTTTACAAACTTTTCAAGACAAAAGATTTTTAAAAAGATTTTTTACTGGATCTGAACACGCGGAACTTCTATAGACGAAGTTCTGCACAAAAATTGTACTTCCAGACATAAAAAATCTTTCTATTAGTTTGTAAATAATTTTATTATATAATTGGACATTGTTTATTATTATGAACTATCCTTTATTATTGTGAACTAAATATCTAATTTAATAAAACATATAATAGTAGATCGCATGATCATTATTATTAGCCGATATTGCATGGAATCCTTCCTTCCGTCTGCTCACTCTTATTGAAACTCATTTATGCCATTCATCCAACCCAATAAATCAATGATCGTTTCATATATCCAATCAAGTTGAAGATTGGAACACGGATTTAAAATATAGGGTGAATCAGCTGAATGTATCGGATTTAACGTTATAATGCCATAACAATCCGATACGTTCAGCTGATTCACCCTGTACATACACTATGCGATACAGAGAATATAGAGAATGATTATCATACGAGTCTCGATTGAAACTTGGAATGAGTTGACTTTGACTCTGGTAGCTTAGAATATCTAAAAAGTTTCACTACACACTGTCTACACTAAAAAGTACACTTGCGATACTCTTTCGACCTCTAAACACATCTTCTTCACTTTCTATCTGTGAATGATCAGTTTCAAAAGTGGGATGGATGTGGTATAAAGCTCAGAGTGAGTCTCATCTCCCTCTCTTGCTCTAATGTATATATTGTACACGCAGTGTTTTGTCACAAGTCTCAAGTATAAAGTCTTCAAGAGATGAATCTCAGTCCAAAATCCCAAATCCCACACGTCTGTCTCAGAGTTTTCCTACAAAATATTGTGTGCCAAAACATCCAACGTTAATAGTCAATTACAACCGTACAGTAGATTCCCTGTGTCATTCCGTTCGTCCAATTCACGTCTTGAAGATGTTTTATCTGCAACCAGCATATATATACTCTCAATAT
>Ga0194135_10000450_pt1 | contig 24240 bp, 21 predicted proteins | sample LitLau_LLRF_2013_FD_134024 | JGI IMG/M metagenome (GOLD analysis project Ga0194135, IMG submission 134024) | Freshwater sediment microbial communities in response to fracking from North America - Little Laurel Run_MetaG_LLRF_2013 (version 2) | ecosystem: Environmental > Aquatic > Freshwater >... | reverse complement strand
TTATTATTTTTTTATAATTTCTTCTAAAACTGCTGTCTTTTCGTAGTTTATTACTTTTAAAATAATCTCTTGATTTTTAGCTGTTTTTCCTTCAATTATGTAAAGTTTTCCTTTTTTGAAAGGTACATTGCTTTGATCAAAATCAACATCGCCGTAAGTTAAAGTTTTCTTGATATCGGCGGTGTCAACCCATTTTTCATTTAAAGTCTCAATGGCTTTATCTGAATATTGAAAAGGTTTTGTTCTTAGGTTGTTTAAAACTCTGGCATTTGGAAAATAGTTGCATCGTGTATCTTTACCACTAAACACAAGGGCTACAAAAAAACACCCCATAACCAGGCCAATTAGATAATATGCAAAACGGTGTACGAACTTCATGAAATAAAATTTTTGCAAAGGTACATTAAAGTTCCTTTAAAATACAAGTAAATTGATATCGTTGTCTGGTAAATCAAACCATTCGCCAATAGCTTTATTTGTTAGGATTCCATGATATAAATAAATCCCGTTTTTAAGTCCTTTATTGCATCGGATAGCACTTTCTAAACCGCCATCTTCAGCTATCTGATGAAGGTATGGTGTTAAGATGTTACTGATTGATAATGAGGCTGTTTTTGAATATCTTGAAGGAATGTTGGGTACGCAATAATGCAATACGTTGCTTTTGATAAAAGTAGGTTTTTCGTGAGTAGTAACCTCCGAAGTTTCAAAGCAACCGCCGGTATCAATACTTACATCAACAATTACAGCACCTTTTTTCATATGTTCTACCATTGTTTCAGTTACTATAATCGGGCAACGTTCTTTTCCTCGCATGGCACCAATAGCAACATCGCAACGTCTTAAAGCTTTTAGTAACGCTTTTTGCTGTACAGTTGAAGTAAAGATTCTCTGGCTTAAATTGTTCTGTAAACGACGTAGTTTAGTGATAGAATTGTCAAATACTTTAACATTTGCTCCAAGGCCAATTGCGGTTTTTGCTGCAAATTCTCCAACAGTTCCAGCGCCCAAAATGACAACATCAGTAGGAGGAACTCCGGTAATGTTGCCAAACAAAAGCCCTTTTCCAAATTCATCCGTAATCATTAATTCGGCAGCAATAAGTATAGAAGCAGTTCCTGCAATTTCACTTAATGATTTTACCGCAGGATAAGATCCGTCTTCATCTTTAATATATTCAAAAGCAAGCGCAGTTATCTTTTTTTGCGCCAAAGCTTCAAAGTAAGTTCTTTTTTTAGTTTTTAACTGAATCGCCGAAATGATAATGGTTTCTGGGTTTATCATTTCAATTTCTGCTAAAGTTGGCGGTTCGACTTTTAATAAAAGCGGACAGCCAAAAACTTTTTTAGTGTCGTTTGTTACTTCTGCACCAGCATCTGAGTATTCTTTGTCAGAATAACTCGAACTTTCTCCGGCTCCTGATTCGATCATAACGCGGTGACCTTCATAAGTCAGCGAATTAACTGCGTCCGGAGTCAGGCAAATACGACGCTCCTGATAACTTGTTTCTTTAGGAATTCCTATAAAAAGTTCTCTTTTAAATCGGCCAATCTCAAGTTTTTCTTCTTGTGGCAACAATTGTTGTTTGGTAAATGGAGTTAAGGTAATTGACATGGGTTGTGCGAAAAATTAAGAGTACAAATTACGTAAAAAGTTTTAAAGTAAGTTCAAAATATGTGTTACAATAATTATAATTTTCAATACGAAAATTACAGTCAATTATGTTGTATGAAAATTAATTCATTTAATTGTTATAAGCATTAATTTGGACCGTAACTGGGTAAAAGGTTGTTGCAAAAAAAAAGTAAAGTCTTTTAGAATCCTATATACTCTATTTCAATAAAACAATGCTAGTATAAGGATTGTAACGAATAAAAAGAAGATGCCTTTTTTAAGCATTTAATTACAAATTAAAGATCGTTTTTTCCATTTTAATATCAGCTCTTTCGTAACTTATATCCCCCAGAGGAACTTCAATAAAGCCAAATTTTTCGTATAAATGAATGGCTGGAAGCAATATACGATTGGAGTACAAGAATAATTTTCTAATGTTATTTTCTTGAGCTACAACTATACAATACGCTAATAGCTTATTTCCAATTCCAAGTCCTTGTGCTTTATCTGAAACAGCCATTTTACTCAATTCAAAAGTAAAATTGTCAATTTTCATTAATGAAACAGTTCCAAGAATTTCGTTATTATATCTGGCATAAAAGATCATTCCGCCTTTATCTATAATTTCTTCCTGCGGATTTGAAAGTGTTATTTCGTCTTTCTTCTCAACTCTGAAATATTTAGTAAGCCATGCAATATTTAGGGTTTTGATATGCTCTTTTAAGTCTGAAGAAAAAGGAATTATCTCTACCGTGTTATGGAGATCCATCATTAATGTGTTAGTTGTTTTGCGAAGCTTCATTAAGCTTCATAAAGCTTGTTTAGTTTTTTTGTGTTTCACTATAGGATAGTTATTGTAATTTCAATTCTCTTTTTTCATCTGCCATTAACTCAATTGTAATAGTAGAATGTTCTTCAGGAATCAGGTTTTCGATTTTTTCAGACCATTCTATAAAGCACCAGTTTCCAGAATACAAATAATCATCAACGCCCATATCTAGAGCTTCAGTTTCTTTATTTAGTCGGTAAAAATCAAAATGATAAACTGTCTGGTTATTAGTTGTATAATACTCATTAACTAAAGAAAAGGTTGGACTGCTTGTTGCATCTGTAACACCCAGACTTTTACATAATTCTTTGATTAATGTAGTTTTACCAACTCCCATTTCTCCGTTAAAAAGAATTATTTTTTTAGGATTTGATTCTAAAATCTGTTGGGCAACTTCCTGAATTTGATCTAATGAAAAAACGATATTCATTGTTATGTTTATTTTTGCCACGAATTTCACAAATTTTCACGAATTAAAATTTATTTTCTTTTAATTTTAAAATATATTTAGTGAAAATTTGTGTAATACGTAGCGATTTTTTTTATTTTGGATTAAAAACCAAGAACGGTATGATCATTTCTTCTAACGAAATTCCACCATGTTGATAGGTATTTTTGTAATAACTAACATAATGGTTGTAATTGTTTACATAGGCCAAAAAGTAGTCATTTTTGGCAAAAATAAATGAACTACTCATATTGATTGCCGGCAATCCAATAGTTTTAGGCTCCTTTACAACATAAACATCTTTTTGTTCATACGTTAAGCTACGGCCTGTTTTATAACGCAAATTTAGACTTGTGTTTTTGTCACCCACCACTTTTGATGGGTTTTTTACATTAATAGTTCCATGATCTGTTGTTAAGATCAGCTTGAAACCCAGAAGCTGTGCCTGCTGAATAATTTCTAATAATGGAGAATTCTTAAACCAGCTTAATGTTAAGGAGCGATACGCTTTGTCATCAGAAGCAAGTTCTTTTACCACTTCCATTTCTGTTTTGGCATGCGAAAGCATGTCGACAAAATTGTATACAACTGTTACTAAATCATTGCCTTTTAGGGCCTTGAAATTTTCGGCCAGTTTTTTACCACCGGAATAATTGGTGATTTTAAAGTAATCTTCTTTAATATTTAATCCCAGACGTTTTAGCTGAGCCGAAAGAAACTCTGCTTCGTAAAGATTTTTTCCGCCATCCTCAACATCGTTTTTCCAGTATTGAGGAAATTGTTTTTCCATATCTAAAGGCATTAAACCTGAGAATATGGCATTTCTGGCATATTGTGTTGCAGTTGGAAGAATGGAGAAATAAGGTACTTCCTTTTCTAGTTTATAATAATTTGAAATTACAGTTTCAAAGGATTTCCATTGATCGTAACGCAGGTTATCAATTACAACAAATAAAATTGGTTTGTCTTTCTTTTTAAGTTCCGGAACTACTAATTCTTTAAATAAATTATGAGACTGAATAGGTTTGTCTGCTTTTGGCGCAAACCAGTCTTCGTAATTTCTTTCAATGTATTTTCCAAATTGTGAATTGGCTTCAACTTTTTGAGATTCAAGAATTTCGATCATTGCCTGATCATTAATGTTTTCAAGTTTTAATTCCCAAAAAAGAAGCTTTTTGTACAATTCAACCCAGTCTTCATACGAATTAACCATTGCTAATTCCATTGAGATTTTACGAAACTCTTTCTGATAATCTAAGGTTGTTTTTTCTGAAATTAACCTCGAATCGTCTAAGTTTTTCTTCAAACTTAACAAAATCTGGTTTGGATTTACAGGTTTAATTAAATAATCAGCGATTTTAGAACCAATGGCTTCTTCCATGATATATTCTTCCTCGCTTTTTGTGATCATAATCATCGGTATCGCCGATTTTTTTTCTTTCATTTCAGAAAGCGTTTCCAAACCACTCATTCCGGGCATGTTTTCATCCAGAAATACAATATCAAAATTGTTCTCTTCGAATAGCGCAACAGCATCTAAGCCGTTGTTGCAGGTAGTTACATCATAGTTTTTTTTCTCCAGAAATAATATATGTGGTTTCAAAAGATCGATTTCATCATCGACCCAAAGTATTTTTATCTTATCCATAAACGAATTTAATTTTAATGCAATTTAGAAGTATAGAACTTAAAAAGTATTAAAAATAGTATAAATTTCAGAATAATGAATTGTGTTTTTTGGATCAAATATATTTTTTACAAGATTATTGCTTTGAAAACCATGAAGATTTTATATAAAAAACACCAAATCGTTTATAGTTATTTACTTATATTTGTTGACTTAAAAAGAACCAAATAGTGACTCATATCAATAAGTTAAAAATATTCAATGACCCTATCTACGGGTTTATTTCCATCCCAAACGAACTTATCTACGACTTAATTCAGCATCCTTACTTTCAGCGTTTACGCCGCATTTCACAAATGGGATTGTCGTATTTGGTTTATCCCGGAGCTAACCATACGCGTTTTCATCATGCTTTGGGCTGTATGCATTTAATGCAAAAAGTAGTCGATACACTTCGTTTTAAGGGTGTTATAATTTCGCCTGAGGAAGAGAATGCTTTGTATATTGCTATTTTACTGCATGATATAGGACACGGGCCTTTTTCTCATGCTATGGAAAAAAGTATTGTTGAAGATGTAAATCATGAAGCAATTTCGTTATTGTTTATGAATCAGCTTAATGATGAATTCAACGGACGATTGAGTTTAGCTATTCAGGTTTTTAAAGGAGAATATCACAGAAAATTCATGTTGCAGTTGATTTCGAGTCAACTGGATATGGATCGCATGGATTACCTAAAACGAGATAGTTTTTATACCGGAGTTGCAGAAGGAAATGTAAATTCTGAACGTTTGATTCAGATGATGAATGTAGTTGATGATGTTTTGGTTATCGAAGAAAAAGGAATTTATTCTGTAGAGAAGTTTCTGCTTTCCAGAAGATTGATGTATTGGCAGGCCTATTTGCATAAAACAAGTCTTGTAGCCGAATTAATTTTGATGAAAGTTTTAAAAAGAGCAAGAGAATTAACTTTAAAAGGCGTAGTATTGCCTTGTAGTGAACCGCTTTTGTATTTTATGAAAAACAGGATCACTCTTGAAGATTTTGATGCACAAAAACTGGATTTATTTTCGCAACTAGATGACTTTGATATTATTAGTGCTTTGAAGACCTGGCAAAAGCATAATGATTTTATACTTTCTACTTTGAGTAAAATGATCATTAACAGGGATTTACTAAAAATTAAATTAAGCGCTGACAAAATTTCAATGGAAGAATCTCAGGCTTTAAAAGAAAAATTTGCTAACGAACACCATATTACACAATTAGAAGCCGGATATTTTATTTTTAGAGGTAAAATAAAAAACCAGGCTTATAGTAAAGAAGCTGAACCTATACGAATTTTGAAAAAAGATAAAACAATTGAGGATGTTGTAGAAGCATCTGATCAGTTGAATTTGAAATCGTTATCTAAATTGGTGACAAAATATTACATCTGTTTTCCAAAACAACTTATCTAAAATTAACATTTAAAATCTATTTTTTATATTTTTGTCGCGATGAAATTTACAGCAGAACAAATAGCAGGAATTTTAGAAGGAGAAGTTGTTGGAAATCCCAATGCAGAAGTTTCTCGGCTATCTAAAATCGAAGAAGGTGAGGAGGGATCTCTTACTTTTTTGGCTAACCCTAAGTATATCAATTATATATATACTACAAAAGCAAGCGTTACAATTGTTAATGACAGCTTTATACCAGAACAGGAAATCACGACTACATTGATAAAAGTTGAAGATGCTTATGCTTCTTTTTCTAAACTATTACATTTTTACAATCAGGTAAAATTGAATAAGAATGGAATTGAATCACAATCTTTTATGTCTGAAGGAACTAAATACGGAGAAAATCTGTATTTAGGAAGTTTTAGTTATATAGGACAAAATGTGGTTTTAGGAAATAATGTAAAAATTTATCCAAACAGTTTTATTGGCGATAATGTTGTTATTGGTGATAATGTGTTTATTTTTGCCGGCGCAAAAATTTATTCAGAAACTGTAATTGGAAATAATTGCACTATTCATTCCGGTACCATTATCGGTGCAGATGGTTTTGGTTTTGTACCAAATGAAGAAGGTGTTTATAGTAAAATTCCACAAATTGGTAACGTTATTATTGAAGATAATGTAGATATTGGTGCTAATACTACCATTGACAGAGCAACCCTTGGTTCTACAATTATTAGGCAAGGAGTTAAATTAGACAATCAGATTCAGATCGCTCACAATGTTGAAATTGGAAAAAACACTGTAATTGCCGCTCAAAGTGGTGTTGCGGGTTCTACTAAAATTGGAGAAAATTGTATGATTGGCGGGCAGGTTGGTATCGCAGGCCACTTAATTATAGGAAACAACGTAAGGCTTCAGGCACAATCCGGAGTAGCAAGAAATATTAAAGACGATGAAGTTCTGCAAGGTACTCCGTCGCTTGGCTATACTGATTTTAATAAATCGTATGTACATTTTAAAAACCTTCCTAAAATTGTTGCCGAAGTTGAAGAAATAAAAAAACAAATAATAAACCCAAAAAATGGAAATAATGGTTAAACAGAAGACCATCAAAAATGAAATTTCACTAACAGGAGTTGGATTACACACTGGGAAAGAAGTTACAATGACTTTTAAACCTGCTCCAATTAATAATGGTTTCACTTTTGTAAGAGTAGATTTGCAAGGCCAACCAGTCATTGAGGCTGATGCTAATTATGTTGTTAATACTCAAAGAGGTACGAATTTAGAGAAATTAGGTGTAAAAATTCAGACACCAGAACACGTTTTAGCAGCATTAGTAGGATGTGATCTGGATAATGTTATCATAGAATTAAATGCTTCAGAGCTTCCTATTATGGATGGTTCTTCAAAATATTTTGTTGAAGCAATCGAAAAAGCAGGTATCGAAGAACAAGACGCAAGCCGTAATGTTTATATAGTAAAAGAAGTTATTTCTTTTACAGATGAGGCAACCGGAAGTGAAATTCTTGTAATGCCAAGCGACGATTATCAGGTTACTACAATGGTAGATTTTGGTACTAAAGTTTTAGGTACACAAAATGCTACACTAAAGAGTATAGCAGATTTTAAAAATGAAATTGCAAGTTCAAGAACTTTTAGTTTCTTACATGAATTAGAATCTTTGTTAGAAAACGGACTTATTAAAGGTGGAGATTTAAATAATGCAATTGTTTATGTAGACAAAGAAATCTCTGAATCTACAATGGAAAATTTAAAGAAAGCTTTTGGTAAAGATGAAATTTCTGTAAAACCAAACGGTGTTTTAGATAACCTTACTTTACATTATCCAAACGAAGCTGCAAGACACAAATTACTTGACGTTATTGGAGATTTATCTCTTATCGGAGTTCGTATTCAGGGGAAAATTATTGCAAACAAACCAGGGCATTTTGTAAATACTCAGTTTGCTAAAAAATTGGCAAAAATCATTAAAATAGAGCAGAGAAATCATGTTCCTGTTTATGATTTAAACCAGGAGCCTTTGATGGATATTCATAAAATCATGTCAATGCTCCCTCATAGACCTCCATTTTTGTTGATTGACAGAATTATCGAAATGTCTGATCGTCATGTGGTTGGTTTGAAAAATGTTACTATGAATGAGAATTTTTTCGTAGGTCATTTTCCGGAAGCTCCCGTAATGCCAGGAGTTTTAATTGTTGAAGCAATGGCACAAACAGGAGGGATTTTAGTTTTAAGTACTGTTCCAGATCCTGAAAATTATTTAACATATTTCATGAAAATTGATAATGTTAAATTCAAACACAAAGTATTGCCGGGTGATACATTAATTTTCAAATGCGAATTGATTTCTCCAATCAGAAGAGGAATCTGTCATATGCAGGCAAATGCTTATGCAAATGGTAAATTAGTGACTGAGGCAGAATTAATGGCACAAATTGCAAGAAAACAATAATTAATCAAATTTATTGTTTAGGTTTGTTGCCCCAAAATTAGATTATTTTAATTTAAAATATAAAATATACAGATGAATCAACCATTAGCATATGTTCATCCTGGCGCCAAAATCGCTAAAAATGTTGTAATAGAGCCTTTTACAACAATTCACAATAATGTTGTTATTGGTGATGGTACTTGGATTGGTTCAAATGTGACCATCATGGAAGGAGCCCGAATTGGTAAAAATTGTAACATTTTTCCCGGAGCTGTAATTTCTGCGGTGCCACAAGATTTAAAATTTGGCGGAGAAGATTCTCTTGCTATTATTGGAGATAATTGTACCATTAGAGAATGTGTAACAATCAATAGAGGTACAGTTGCTTCAGGACAAACAATTCTGGGTAATAACTGTTTAGTTATGGCTTATGCTCATATCGCACATGATTGTGAGATTGGAAATAATGCTATTATTGTAAACGGTGTTGCCTTGGCAGGTCACGTAGTTGTTGGTAATCACGCTGTTATAGGTGGTTTGGCTGCTATTCATCAATTTATTCACATTGGAGATCATGCCATGATTTCTGGTGGATCTTTGGTTAGAAAAGATGTGCCACCTTACACAAAAGCAGCAAAAGAGCCATTATCTTATGTTGGGATTAATTCAGTCGGTTTGAGAAGAAGAGGTTTTAGTACTGAAAAAATTAGAGAAATTCAGGAAATTTACAGAATTTTATACCAAAAGAACTATAATACAACTCAGGCTTTAAGTATTATTGAAGCTGAAATGGAAGCTACTCCTGAGAGAGATGAAATTTTGGATTTTATCCGAAATTCATCACGAGGAATTATGAAAGGATATTCAGGGAATTATTAAAATAAAGTTTAATTGTTTATTTGTTTAATCGTTTAATCGAAAAAACAGTTAAACGATTTAGCAATTCAACAAAAACAAATAAAACAAAAACAAATGGCATCTACATCAGATATTAGAAACGGATTATGTATTAAGTTTAATCACGACATTTATAAAATTATTGAATTTCTTCACGTAAAACCTGGAAAAGGTCCAGCTTTCGTAAGAACAAAATTAAAGAGTTTAACGACAGGAAAAGTATTAGATAATACGTTTTCTGCAGGTCACAAAATTGATGATGTACGTGTTGAAACACATACTTTCCAGTTTTTATATCCAGAAGGAGATCAATTTCATTTTATGAATGCTGAAACATTTGAGCAGATTTCTTTAAATAAAAACATCTTAGATGCTCCAGATTTATTGAAAGAAGGAACAAATGTAATGGTTCAGATTAACACTGAAACTGATTTACCTTTATCTGTTGATATGCCAACATCTGTAGTTCTTGAAGTTACCTATGCAGAACCAGGAGTAAAAGGAAATACAGCTACAAATGCTACAAAATCTGCTACGGTAGAAACAGGAGCAACTGTAAACGTTCCGTTGTTCATAAACGAAGGGGATAAAATTAAAATTGATACTGCTTCAGGTTCTTACATGGAGCGTGTAAAAGAGTAGATTATTAATTAAGATAATTTGTCAATGAGTCAATTAGATAGATTTTGAATATTCATTTTTCTAACTGACTCATTTTCTGATTGACACATTTTCTAATTGACAAATTTTCTAATTAAAAAATATGAAATTTCCAAAGATTCATTCTTTACAAGAAATTGCAAATTTGCTTCAGTGCGAATTTATTGGTGACAAAAACTTTCCGGTTTCGGGCATGAACGAGATACATGTAGTTGAGCCGGGAGATATAGTTTTTGTTGATCATCCTAAATATTATGAAAAAGCTTTACAATCAGCAGCTACTATTGTTTTAATTAATAAAAAAGTAGATTGTCCGGAAGGTAAAGCATTATTGATTTCTGATGACCCTTTCAGAGATTTTAATACCTTAACAAAACATTTCAGGCCTTTTCAGGCTACAAGTGTAGCAATTGCTCTTTCTGCCACTATTGGAGAAGGAACAGTTGTGCAGCCTAATTGTTTTATTGGTAACAATGTTACAATTGGAAAAAACTGTTTAATTCATCCAAACGTTACAATTTACGATCACACCGTAATTGGGGATAATGTAATTATTCATGCCGGAACTATTTTAGGAGCAGATGCTTTTTATTATAAAAAGCGTCCTGATGGTTTTGATCAGTTAATTTCGGGCGGGAGAGTTGTTATCGAAAATAATGTGGGTATTGGAGCTCTTTGTACCATTGATAAAGGCGTTACCGGTGACACAACAATTGGGGAAGGAACAAAATTAGACAACCAGGTACATGTTGGACATGATACTGTAATAGGCAAAAAATGTTTAATTGCTTCTCAAACTGGTATTGCAGGTTGTGTTATTATAGAAGATGAAGTAACAATTTGGGGACAAGTTGGTACCACAAGTGGTATAACCATAGGAACAAAAGCTGTTATTATGGGGCAAACAGGTGTTACAAAATCGGTTGAAGGTGGAAAATCTTATTTTGGAACCCCAATAGAAGAGTCCAGAGAAAAGTTAAAGCAATTAGCTAATATCAAGAAGATTCCTGAAATTCTAAATAAATTGAAGTAATATGTCTATAAAAGAATTTGTTCAAAAATTTTATAAGTCGGATGCCTTAATTGATAGCGAAATCATGAAAACTTATTTGCATACTGATGTAAAGTTAGATTGGAATAGCACTAAAGGATTAATCGAAATGGATTATAATTCGATGTTAGATATGGCCAATGAATTAAGTCGTGCTTATGTGCGTTCAAAAGTCAGAATTAGCCATATTATTGCCGAAGATGACTTGGTTTCAATACGATATTCTCATTTTGTGAAAACGATTGAGAACCCAAGAGAAGAGATGTTATTGGCTCATTTTGCTACAATTTGGCAAATAAAAGATGATAAATTATATCGCGGTTATCAGATGAGTCAATTTTCTTAATTTTTTTGAAGACAAAAAGGTTAAAATACGTTACAAAACCTTACTTTTGCATCACAATTTTAAAAACTACATAAAATATATATCATGAGTGTTTTAGTTAATAAAGATTCCAAAATAATTGTTCAAGGATTTACAGGAAGCGAAGGAACTTTCCACGCTTCTCAAATGATTGAGTACGGTACTAATGTTGTTGGTGGTGTTACTCCCGGAAAAGGAGGAAGCAGCCATTTAGATCGTCCGGTTTTTAATACAGTAAAAGACGCTGTAGATCAGGCCGGAGCTGATACATCTATCATTTTTGTTCCACCAGCTTTTGCTGCCGATGCAATTATGGAAGCTGCTGATGCTGGAATTAAAGTAATTATTGCTATTACAGAAGGAATTCCTGTAGCAGATATGATTAAAGCAAATAATTATGTTAAAGAAAGAAATTCTAGATTAATCGGGCCAAACTGTCCGGGCGTTATTACTCCGGGTGAGGCTAAAGTTGGAATTATGCCAGGTTTCGTTTTCAAAAAAGGAACTGTTGGTATCGTTTCTAAATCTGGAACTTTAACTTACGAAGCTGCTGATCAGGTTGTAAAACAAGGTTTAGGAATTACTACAGCTATTGGTATTGGTGGAGATCCAATTATTGGAACTACTACTAAAGAAGCTGTTGAATTATTAATGAATGATCCTGAAACTGAAGCAATCATTATGATTGGTGAAATTGGAGGTCAATTAGAAGCTGATGCTGCGAAATGGATTAAAGCTGATGGTAACCGTAAGCCAGTTATTGGTTTTATCGCTGGAGAAACTGCTCCTGCTGGTAGAACAATGGGGCACGCAGGTGCTATTGTTGGTGGTTCTGATGATACAGCAGCTGCTAAAAAGCAAATCATGAGAGATAACGGAATTCACGTTGTTGATTCACCAGCAGAAATTGGTAAAAAAGTAAAAGAAGTATTAGGATAATCTCCGGATATTCGAAATAATAAATTTCAAAAAAAGTCTCAATATTTGTTGAGACTTTTTTACATTTTTAAAATACTGAGGCGTAAACAAAAAAAACTTAGCATCTTAGAACCTCAGTATCTCAGAAGCTCAAAATAATATATATGTACAAAGAATTAGAAAAATTTAAAGTAAGCAATAGCTTTACTTTTAGTGTTGAAGATAGTTTAGAGCAAACCTGTAATGCTCCTGAGGGGAGTGCAGGTATTTTTGTTGTTTATGCTGTTGAAGGTGATTCAAAAGAATTAATTATGGTAGGTTCTACTGGAACTGTTCAAAACGACGGAACTTTAAAAAGTAAAAACGGCGGTTTGTATGATAAAATTGTAAACGGACACCAATTTGCCAAAACAGGAAGAAAATATTCCTGGCCAGCTCAAATGAAGCTAGAAAATATCCCTGCTATTGAAGTAGTTTGGTATGAAACTTTTAATGCAGATGTAAAAGCGATTCCAACAGCTGTTGAAGGACAAGTTTTGCAAAATTTCCTTGATGAAAATAAAAGATTACCAAGATGGAATGTAGCTTTCTAGAAGTTATCTCAAATAAAATTTATCAAAAAGCCTTACTATGTGTTTAGTAAGGCTTTTTTATTTGCAATTTCTTTTGAATTAAAGAATGGAAATACCCGGTGAATCTAAAAAAAATAAAATAATGTTAAAAAAAAGCCAAAAAAAGGGAGTAATAAAATCTTACATAATTTAAATAAAATAAATATTTATATTTTTTTTATTTAGGCTCAATCCGCCGTAGATCAATAAAAACGGGCTATTTTATATGTTAGAAGATAGTTTGTAGAGTGTAAAAAAATTGGTTTTAAATATTTGCTTTTATATATTTATCGCACACAACTGAAGGATAATGTTAAAATAACGTATTCTTTATGTTAAAATGAAGTGCTTATTTTCAGGAATACTACCGCAGATCAATATGAAGACCAAAATTTTACAATTAAAAACTTTTGATGATATTACGCTTTGGAATAACTTAAAAGATGGAGATGAAAAATCTTTCTCAACACTGTTTGAGAAGTATTATGCAGATTTAGTTAATTATGGAAATTCACTATCTTCTTATGGTGAAAAAGTCCAGGATTGCGTACAGGATGTTTTTACTGATATTTGGGTTTATCGAAGCGGATTGCAAAGTTCGGTTGTGGTAAAAGCATATTTGTTATCCAGTGTTCGTAAACGAATTGCACGTTTACATGAACGTGATCGTATTTTTCGAAAAGCTACAAGTACGGATGCTGTAGAGTTTCTTTTGGAGTTTTCGGTTGAACATGATCTTATTGATGATGATGCTGTAACCAGAGAAAAAGTAACATATTTAAATAATCTGCTAAATAATTTGCCCGCTCGCCAAAAAGAAGCTTTGTATTTAAGATATCATCAGGGTTTAACAGTAGAGCAAATAGCTGAATTATTAGATGTTAATTATCAATCAGCAAATAACCTGTTACACCGCGGTTTGCTTACACTTCGCAAAGACTGGAAAGGGAGTTTTTCATTGGTTATTTTGCTTTTTTCAACTGCTTGTTAATTTTAGTTTAAAAAAAAATTAAAAAAAAGTGAAAAAAAATTCGATTTTGGTGAGTATATAAATAGAAAGCTGTCCTCTATGTTTTTGTAACCTTATTTTTAGATGCAAAAACGTAATAAATATACCGAAATAGAAGATTTTTTATCTGACGAATCATTTCAGTCATGGATTTTGTTTAAAATCGATGAAGATGGTTGGGAAGAGTGGACTTTAGAAAGCCGTCAGCGTGCCAAGTTGGTAGAGGATGCAAGGCTATTATTGTTAGCCATGAAAGTACCTGCGCCAGTGCTTTCTGCACCGGACCTTCATAACGCTTTACAAGCTACCTGGATTAAAATAGAGGAAAAAGAAATCCAGAATAATTCTGCTGGAAATTCAGGAATATTATATCTTAAAAAATATTTTATTAGAGGAGTTGCCGCTGCTTTAATTCTTGGCATGACTTCAGTTTGGTTTTATAAAAATCAATATAAAACAGATAATAAAGTAGTTACTTACAAGCAACTTATCGATGAAAACAGTGAGGGATTGGTAGAACAAACCAATAATTCAGATAAACCGCAAATCATTACATTATCCGATGGTAGTTCGGTTTTGTTGCAACCTAATAGTAAATTAAGTTATCCTAAAATCTTTACCGGAAACGAAAGAAAGGTGTATTTATCCGGCGAAGGTTTCTTTGAAATTAGTAAAAATCCTAAAAAGCCTTTTTTTGTTTATGCAAACGAAATCGTAACAAAGGTAGTTGGAACTAGTTTTAGAGTTAAAGCTTATTCTGATCAGCCTGATGTTGAAGTTCTTGTTCGCACCGGTAAAGTTAGGGTAAAATCTAATAGTCTTGTAGCAGAATCAGATCACGACGAAGTGGTTTTATTACCTAACCAGGCATTACGGTTTCTGCGGAGTGATTTAAGCTTTAATAAAATAACAAATATTACTCAGGATAAGACATTGGTACGTAATACAGGTAATATTGAGCAGTTGAGTTTTGAATTTACAGATATTCCGGTATCGCAAATTTTTGAGACAATTCAGCAAGCCTATCTGGTAGATATTGATTATCCTAAAAATAAACTTAAAGATTGCCATCTTACAACTTCACTTAGCGATCAGCCTTTGATGGAAAAGCTTAAGATAGTATGTAATAGTATTGGTAATAATACAAGTTTTGAAATGAATGGAAATCAGATTATTATAACATCTAACGGATGTAATTAATTCTCTTGTATAACTGTAATTATACGATCGAATTAAAATTTAGAAATGCAAAAAAAACAACCAGAATAATCCAAACTAAACCAAAAAGTAAAAGCCTATGTAAATGAAAAATGCAGAAAAAAAGTGCCGAAATGCTGTAACATTTTCGACACTTAAATAATTTGAATTGCTCTCTGTAAAGGGCGATTCGTAACGTTTCTTAAAATACACTCGAATCAGTATTAATCAAAACAATCCAAAATTATGAAAAAACCAGTTGTTAAACAACGATTACTCCATCGAATCATGAAAATAACACTATTTCAGTTTGTTCTGGCGCTTGTGTTTTCAAGTGTTGCTATGGCAAACAATGTAAATGGGCAAAAAAAATTAGATACCAAGGTTACTATTAATGTTGCTAATTTGACTTTAGACAATGCATTGTCTAAATTGGAGAAATCTGCTCATGTAAAATTTTCGTACAACTCAAGATTGCCTCAGCTTGCTCAAAAAGTAAGTATAGAAGCAAATGAGGAAGTACTATCAAGTGTTCTAAACCGAATTTTAATTCCTTTTAATATTACATATACAGAGGTTAGTAATCAAATTGTACTTCAAAAAAGTGCAGCTACAGATCCGTTTGCAAATACAGAAACTAATAATTCGTTATTCGAAATATTAACTGCAGGCCCAGTTATCAAAGGTATTGTTACAGACTCAAACGGGAGTCCGCTTCCTGGAGCTACAGTAATGGTTAAGGGAACTAAAGTTGCTGTACTTACTGACTTTGATGGTAGATTTACTATTGAAGTTCCTACTAATAATGACAGACTTGTGATTTCTTATGTTGGAATGGAGTCTAAAGAAATTGGAATAGGGAATGTTAATCCTACTATTGTTTTAAGTGAAGAAGGACAAAACCTAAAAGAGGTTGTAGTAACTACAGGTTATGAAAAAACATCTAAAAGAACTTTTACAGGAGCGATCAGTAAAATTTCTGGATCTGAATTAAAAGTTGATGGTGTTGTAGATGTAAGCAGAATGATCGAAGGTAAGGCAGCAGGGGTTACAGTACAAAACGTTACCGGATCTTTTGGTTCGACTCCTAAAATTACTGTACGTGGATCATCTTCTATTTTTGGAGATACAAAACCTTTATGGGTTATTGACGGAGTAGTTCAGGAAGATATTATCAATGTTACCTTTGCCGATTTGGCTTCTGGAAACTCAGCAACATTATTGAGTTCTGCTGTAGCAGGATTAAATGCTAATGATATCTTGAGTATTGAAATTCTTAAAGATGCATCGGCTACTTCTATTTACGGTTCAAGATCATTAAATGGAGTTGTAGTTGTAACAACTAAACAAGGTCGTAGAGATTCTCCTTTAAAAATTAGCTACTCTGTTGAAAACACAGTTAGAGCGGTACCAAATTACAGTCAATATGATATTTTGAATTCTCAGGAATCAATGAGTATTTTTCAGGAAATGAGAACGAAGGGGTATCTTAGTCAAAGCGGATCACTATTAGCCAGATTTAGTGGTGTATATGGTATCTTGGCAAAAGAGATTAACCGTTATGATGAATCAAATGGTCAATTTGGAGTTAAAAACGATCAACCTTATATCAATGAATTCTTAAAGAAATATGAGTTAGGTAATACAGACTGGTTCAAAGTTTTATTTAGACCGTCTATTACTCAAAGTCACTCATTAAGTTTTTCAGGTGGAGGAAAAAACAATACTTTCTACGCTTCTTTAGGATTTTATACAGATCCGGGATGGACTTTAGCGGATAATGTAAAACAATTATCATCAAACTTAAAAGGTACATTTTATATTAATGACAGATTAAATATTACATTGTCAACTCTTGCATCTGCACGTGATCAGGAAGCTCCTGGTACTTACGAAAGTAAAAATGATGCTGTATATGGACAAGTAAGCAGGGATTTTGATATTAACCCATTTAGTTATGCTTTAAATACTAGTAGAACTTTGAGACCTTACAATGAAAGTGGTAATTATGAATATTATCAAAATAATTGGGCGCCAATGAATATTCTTAATGAATTGAAAAACAATACACTTGGAATAAAAGTAAAAGATATTCGTTTTCAGGCAGATATAGATTATAAAATAAACAAGCACTTAACTTACAACTTTACGGGTTCTGCACGTTATGCTAATACATCAAGAGAGCACAGAATTTACGAAGGTTCAAATGTTGTGGGAGCATATAATGCAGGAGTAGGAACTTCAGTAAATACACAAATCCAAAAAGATAACGTGTTCTTGTATCAAAATCCAAATGACTTAACAGCGCCTAAAATTTCTGTATTACAAAATGGTGGATTTTTACGAAAATTTAGTGACGATATGACTTCATACAATGTTAGAAATAGCGTTACTTACAGAAATACATTTAATGACAAACATGAACTAGAAGGTTTCTTTGGTACAGAATTTAGGTCAGTAGACAGAAACAATGACAACTTTACAGCTGCAGGAATACAATATGGCGAAGGACTTAATGCTTTTGTTGATCCTAAAATGATTGAAAAAATGGTAAATGAAGGAAACTCTTACTATGCTTTTGGAGCAGAAAGAGAGCGTACTGTTGGTTTCTTTGGAAAAATTGGATATACATATGACCGTCGTTATACAGGATCTATTACAGGTCGTTATGACGGATCTAACAGGCAAGGAGATACTGGTTCTTCAAGATGGTTACCTACTTACACAGTGAGTGGTAAATGGAATGTTAAGGAAGAAAAATTCATGAAGAATGTGGAATCTGTTAATACTTTGGCGCTTAGAGCTTCGTATGGTTTAACAGCAACAGCAGGACCAGCAACAAATTCATTGGCTATTTATAAAAGTTTTATTTCAAACCGTTTCGCTACAGGCGATAGAGAAAACGCAATAAACATTCAAGACTTACAGAACAAAGATTTGACATGGGAAAAACAATATGAAACCAATCTTGGTTTAGATCTTGGTATGTTCAGAAACAGAGTACAACTTACTGCAGATGTTTATAGCCGTAAAGCGTTTGATTTGATTGATTATGTTATTACATCAGGTGTTGGTGGAGAGGATGTTAAAATGGGAAATAATGCAGATATGCAAACTAAAGGTATTGAACTTGGTTTTACAACTCAAAACATTGTTTCAAAAGATTTTAAATGGTCTACTACATTAAACTTTTCTATTTATGACCAAAAAGTAACAAAATTAGCGAATAAACCATCTGTATTTGATTTAATTGCAACAAACGGAGGTAATACAGTAGGACATCCAAGAAACTCATTATATTCTTATCAGTTTACAGGATTGAATAATCAGGGGTTACCAACTTTTAAATTACAGGATGGTGCTGAAAACAATATTACAGACGCTAACTTTCAAGACACGAACGATGTTACGAAGTATTTAAAATACGAAGGATCTGTAGAACCTAATAAATCTATAGGTTTAGCTAACACAGTTACTTACAAAAATTGGTCTTTATATGTGTTTTTTGTAGGATCGGGAGGTAATAAAATTAGATTGAATCCTGTGTATAGTAATGCATATACTGATCAGACTGTTTTTACTAAAGAATTTGCTAACAGATGGATCAATCCTGGTGACGAGAATTATACTAATGTACCAGTTATTGCAGATCAATTGTTAAATAGAAATTATGGACCGAATGACTTAAGAATTGCATACAATACTTATAATTATTCTGATGTCAGAATTGCCAATGGCGATTTTGTAAGATTGAAAAACATATCATTAGGATGGGAATTTCCAAATGATTTTAAGAAAAAGTTAGGAGTAAGTACTTTTAATTTAAAAGGGTCTGCAGTCAATCCATGGTTAATTTATTCAGACAAAAACTTACACGGTCAGGATCCTGAATTCCGTAATACTGGAGGAGTAGCTTTCCCAATTACGGCACAATATACTTTTGCAATAAACCTTTCATTCTAATAATAAAATTGATTATGAAAAATATAAAAATAACGCTATCATTATTAATGCTGCTTGGTCTTAGCAGTTGCGATGATTTTCTTTCAGAAGTGCCAGACAATAGAACACAAATTGATACTCCTGAAAAAATATCAGAATTATTAGTTACAGCCTATCCTAGTGCTACTTATTTTGCAATAGCAGAAGCTATGTCAGATAATGTATTTGATACTGAAATAACAACTACAGATAAAAAAAATCAAGATAGTTTTAACTGGGAAATGCAAACCCAAATTGATACTGACAGTGAAAATTCATTCTGGACAGGATCATACGAAGCAATTGCTGCTGCAAACCAAGCATTGGATGCTATTGAAAAATTAGGAAATCCGGCTAGCTTGAATCCACAAAAAGGAGAAGCGTTACTGGCAAGAGCATACAATCATTTTATGCTTGTTTCGTTGTGGGCAAACCGTTACAACCCGTCAACAGCTTCGACAGATTTAGGTGTTCCTTATATTACAAAACCTGAAACAGTTTTGTTGGCGCAATACAAGCGTAATACTGTTAAAGAAGTTTTTGACTTTGTAGAGCAGGATATTAAAGAAGGTATGAAATATTTAACGAATGATTATAAAGAACCTAAGTACCATTTTAATATTAATGCAGCAAAAGCTTTTGCTTGTCGTTTTTATTTAATCAAAGGAGACTGGGATAAGGTACTTGAATTTTCAGAAAGTCTTGGCTCTAAACCAATAAACATTAGAAATTATACTGCTTTTAATGCTGTTGCTTTTGCTCAAATGCCTATTGAATACTCAAAAGCAGAACAGGAGACTAATTTATTGATAGATTATCCATACTCAATTGCAAATAGAGCAGGTGCATACAGATTTGCCCTTGCAGGAAACAGATCAGATGAAATATTGGGGACTTCAGCCAATATGTGGGGGAAACAAAATTTAATCAGTGCCAGAATTCAATGGTATAGTGGTATGATAGTAGGGGTGCCAAAACTTTATGAATATTTTAAGTATACTAATTTAACATCACGTACTGGTAATCCATATACAGCAACAGTTTTATTTAGTAATGACGAATTGTACCTGAACCGTATTGAAGCTTTAGTGATGAAAAATAGAATGGCAGAAGCTAATACTGAATTAGGTTACTTTTTAGGAACAAGAACATCAGGCTATAATCCTGCAACAGATAAATTGAACGAAACTATTGTAGCTGCTAAATATCCGGTAATAGCAAATGAATTTACACCTTTCTATGACTTAACTCCAACTCAGGCTACTTATATAAAAGCTATTGCTGAAGCCCGAAGAAAGGATTTTATACGTGAAGGTCTTAGATGGTTTGATATCAAACGTTTTAATCTTGTAGTGGTACATAACACACTTCAGTTTGGTAAAGTGGTACGAAATAATGTTTTAGTAAAAGACGATAAACGAAGAGCTTTACAAATTCCGCTTAGAGCATCTGATAATGGTATTGAAAAAAATCCTAGATAAATTTTTAATAGTAAATAGTATGAAAATAGTAAAAATATACAAAATAGTAATGATTGCAGGAGTTTTGCTTTTTGCTTCTTGCGCTCATGAGACTCAGCCGAAAGAAAGTCAATTTGATTTTTCTGCACCAGCTAAAACAGATTTAGATAAATGGATTGGTACTACTTTCTTAGATCCATATAATATTAATGTGTATTATGAGTGGAATCAAAATCTGGTTGACAATAGTAAGTATTTATATCCACCCCAAGGAGCAAAAGTACAACCGGCAATGGAAGTGGTTAAAAAAATCTGGGTTGATAGTTATACCACTATTGGAGGAGTAAATTTTGTTAAGAAAATTGCACCTAGAGAATTTGTACTTGTTGGAGGTGTTAATTTAAATACTAACAATACAGTAACATTAGGTCTTGCAGAAGGCGGTCAGAAAATTACTCTTTTTCAGGTAGATTATTTGAACAAAAAAGACCGAGCATGGGTAACAGAATTTATTCATACTATTCAACATGAATATGTACATATTTTAAACCAGACTAAACCTTTTGATGAACAGGCCTGGTCAAAGTTAACCCCTTCAGGATATACTTCAAGCTGGTATACAGAAACAATTCCAACTTCAAGATCATTAGGTTTCGTAACGAGTTATGCACGATTAAACATTTATGAAGATTTTGCTGAAACAGCTTCTACAATATTAACGAGTTCAAAAGCAGAATGGGACGCTCTTTTAGCGGGTGTTACTGATGCTACTGCAAAAGCTAATATTAAAGCAAAAGAAGCACTTGTGGTTAAATACTACAAAGATGCTTTTAATATGGACTTTTATGCTTTAAGAGATGAAGCTCAAAAAAATACAGATGCTGTAATTAATAATTAAGGACAATAATTTTTTTATAAAAATCAATATTATGAAAGCAAAAAACATATACACGTACTTAATGATTTCTTTGGCAGCTTTGCTATTAGGGTCATGTACAAGCCCTGAAGTAGAGGCAAAATTTGATCAAAATGCCACTGATCGACTAAGTAGTCGCCAAAAAGAGCTAAACGATTTACTACTTTCATCATCAGAAGGATGGAAAGCGGTTTATTATACAGATAGTACACAGTTAGGAGGATGGACTCATTTATTTAAATTTTTGCCTGGAAAAAAAGTTGATATGGCATCAGATTTTAATAGTGATACAAACACCTATACAAGTCAATATGATATTCAGGTAGGAAGTACTGTAAGTTTGGTTTTTACGACACAAAACAGAATACATCTTTTGTCTGATGCGAATAATTATCCAACAGCCGCGCTTAAGGCAAAAGGATATTTAGGAGATTTTCAGTTTTTTTATTATGGACAAAAAAATGGTGATATAATTTTTAAAACCAACAGGAATGGCTATGAATTGCGTTTTGTAAAAGCAACAGCAAAAGACTGGACCGATTTACCTAAAAATACGCCAATTATTAAAAGCATAACTGGTGACATGTTTAGTCCGTTATATAGATTGTTAGAAACAAATGATGGAACAGCAATTCATAAATTTGATTTTGATTATAACGCTAATGCTCGTTTTGGTACAGCGACATCTTTAGAGCCAGGAAGTATAGAAGCTTATGATTTAGACTTTGCATTTACGCCAACAGGTGCTGTATCAAAGTTTCCGGTAGTGGTTAAAGGTCAGAAACTTACCAATTTTGTTTATGACAGTGCAACTAACTATTTTGTGGCTACTGGAACGAATGGAGTTAGTGCTACCATTAAATTTACAAATGCGCCACCTATAATAACGGATGATTACAAACTTTTATTAAGTGGAAAAGGTAATCCTTATAAATATTTTGGTTATATCCCGGCTAATTTAGCTTCAGCTCCTACCACAACAGATTATTTTAAATATTTAGTAGCCAGAGCAAATGCAGGATTACCAGCAAACCAGTCAATTGCGAGCATTTATCTGTATTTTAATACAACTTCAAATCAGACTTATATTAGTTATAATTTCAATGGAGGAAAAGCATCTATAAATCATGTCGTAAAATCAACAGAAGATGCTGTAAATAAAACTATAATTCTTACACATGATTTTTGGGCTGGAGGGATCACAAGCACTCCTAGTTACTTAAAAGAAATTGATGATCAATTTACAAATTCAAAAGGGTTGTATGTTAAAAAGGAAAACTTTAAAATTACATATAGTAATGTCATCTACACTTTTACAAGTGCCTCTAGTAGTTTTAGAATGACGGCATATGTCATAAATTAATTTTTTTATTTTTATTTTTTTATTTTGAATTAAACAGCTCAATTTTTCGAGCTGTTTTTTTGTTTTACATATAACGAAGATTATAAGTCAAATTTTAGATTACAAATTTTATTAAACGGTCAAATACTCTATATTTGTATTTCAAAAAATAAAAACGAATACCTTAATATGAAATTACTAGAAGGAAAAGTAGCTATCATTACTGGCGCAAGCCGCGGAATTGGAAGAGGAATTGCTGAAGTTTTTGCTAAACATGGTGCAAATGTAGCTTTTACCTATAGCTCATCTGTAGAGTCGGCTCAGGCTCTGGAAGCTGAGTTAAACGGTTTAGGAGTAAAAGCAAAAGGATATCAGTCAAATGCAGCCGATTTTAATGAAGCACAAACTTTTGTAGATGCTGTTTTGGCTGATTTTGGAACAGTTGATATTTTAATTAATAACGCAGGAATTACAAAAGATAATTTGTTAATGCGTATGTCTGAGGCTGATTTTGATCAGGTTATTGATGTAAACTTAAAGTCGGTTTTTAATATGACAAAAGCCATTCAGAAAACTTTCTTAAAACAACGTGCAGGTTCTATTATAAATATCAGTTCTGTAGTGGGGGTATCCGGAAATGCGGGACAAACAAATTATGCAGCTTCTAAAGCAGGTGCAATTGGTTTCACAAAATCAGTCGCTTTAGAATTAGGCTCACGTAATATTCGTTGTAATGCAATCGCTCCGGGATTTATAGAAACCGAAATGACAGCAAAATTACCGGAAGATGTAGTAAAAGGATGGAGAGACGGAATTCCGTTGAAACGTGGCGGAACTACTGAAGATGTTGCAAATGCTTGCCTTTTCCTGGCTTCAGACATGAGTGCTTATATTACAGGACAAGTACTAAACGTATGCGGAGGAATGCTTACCTAATAAGTTAATCGTTGATGGTTTGTTGTTTATTGTTCTGCAGCCAAAAACTATAAACTCAAAACTATAAACAGAATATATATGACTACAAACACGATTCTATTATTATTACTTTCTTTAGTAATAGCGGGTGGGTTATCGTATTTTCAATATTTTTTTAAAGCCAAAAACAAATCCAATGTGATTTGGTTTTTGGCTTTTTTACGTTTTCTGGCTATTTTTGGATTGTTGGTTTTGTTAATAAACCCTATAATGACTAAGAATTCGCTGGAAATTACCAAGACACCTTTGGCAATTGCAGTTGACAACTCAAGTTCTATTACAGCTTTAAAATCGGATAAAAAAGCAACGGAATTGTATCAAAAATTAATTTCGAATCCGGCGCTTAAAGAAAAATTTGAAATTCAATCGTATCAATTTGATGCCGATTTTAAACCTTCAGATAAATTTGATTTCAAAGGAAAACAAACCAATCTAGAT
>Ga0194135_10000449_pt1 | contig 24249 bp, 26 predicted proteins | sample LitLau_LLRF_2013_FD_134024 | JGI IMG/M metagenome (GOLD analysis project Ga0194135, IMG submission 134024) | Freshwater sediment microbial communities in response to fracking from North America - Little Laurel Run_MetaG_LLRF_2013 (version 2) | ecosystem: Environmental > Aquatic > Freshwater >... | reverse complement strand
GTTATTAACACTAGATTGTAGGTTAGAAAGCCAAATGGAAGTTTGGTTTCTTGAAAACATGTTATGTACAGAGAAGCGGAAGTTATTGGACGAGCTAATTCCCTTTAATTGAATCATTCACGCTACACCAGTGCTTGTACATCTGCAGACGCCGACATTGTTTGAACTTGCCCTTACAAATGTCCACCAACGACAACTAACGCTCAGACAGAAGGAAAGAATCTTTGCGGAGATTTCCTGTGGAATCTTTCATTAACCTAGCAAACAATATTATGCTTTCTCTTTACCAGCAGCCAAGCAAGTGAGAGTTGCATTGATATTTCCACGAATTTCGGAGCTTATTCTGCTTCTTTGCTATTTGTCGTTAGTCGTTTATTTGATTAGTCCTTGAGAATCTTTCAGCCTGCAATGTCTTCGAGATGCAAGAGAGCATTTTCCATCTCTGCACATTCGTCGACATTCCCAAATGCACAACTACTTCTCAGAAAACGTGCCTTCGTATATTCGCGTGTTTTACTTAGTTAACATTTTACAAACACCGGACCGGACTTGCCAATTAAGAATTAACTATTGCACAAAATGCAATACAGTATTGTTCCAAGAACGAAACCTCTGCAAGCACTGGAGGCTTTGGTCCGAAATGAATTAATCATCTCACATTGAACAGAAACTTTAGTCGAGATGAGACATCCACATAATACAATGTATGTACTTATACTAATGCTCTAGTTCTGCGTGAGAACGTGGAGATGCATGCTAAATGAAGTTCAGAGATTATTTCTGTAACTCAGTTAGATTAGTTAACTCATTCTCAAGTATGAATTGTTTTAAGCTTTGCTTATTGTGGATCGCTGAAGGTTGCCGGCTTGCCGGTTGTATTATTCCATGCTAACATATTTGTCTTTTATTTGACCACCAACAATATTTGATATCAACTGATTTACTTTGAGTGCATATCAAAACCAATTCACGACACACGAGGTGGTTTAATGTTCATGAGATTTAAAGTGTGGATTAATATCACATCGAAAGATATGGGATGGAAAGTTTAATCCTTCTACGGTAGCATATATGACACAAATAAAGATATATAAAGATATAAAATATAGTACTCTTGTCTCATTTCTCATATAAGATCTCTTCTGGGATTGATTAGGTTTTTGCATAATCGTTCAAGTTGTCCTGCGATGCTGCAAACAGATAAGGTAGAACAATAGAGATCACTTGAATTATCTCAAAGTGGGAATGTATGTATAACTCAGGTGTGTACATATTGCCACGTGAAAGTTTATTAGATTTTAATGCCAAATGAAGAACGTGTGTCAAGTGTTTTGTGAGCCTTGTAAGTGTACTATTTTTTCTTTCTCTACTTGGAAACAATAGGAACTCTCTTATGGGCCCTTTAAATTGGTGCAACTTTTGAAACGCTTGCAATTCTATTTTCAAACTTGAATTGGCAATTGGCATTGTAACAAAATTAAAAACAGTTTCTACTCACACGAACTACTGCATATAGAACTTTTGCGAGAGAGTCAAATTGAATTAAAAGCCTGCAAGCAAAAAGTTAAAAGTGTTTTGTTGAAATCTCCATATCTTCCAAGATGGGTTTTGCAGAATCATTAGACTATGAGAAAAAATCTCATCCCTCTAAGGAATTAGAGCCATTAACAAATGGAGATAATCCTAATCAGGTAATGTAAAATCGAGTTGAGTTTGATAACTTGCAATGAATTGAATAATTGTACATGAATAAACAATGAGAATAGAAAGTTTATGTGCTGAATGTGAGTTACGTTTTTATTTTTAAAGTAATTGAATTATTGAGTTATAAAATCTTAATGAATAAAAGTTTTTAAATACTCCGAGGAAAATCTTTTTCACACAGTCGTACACGGGAAAGCCATTAGCATTATGTAATTAAGTATACACTATAGCATACAGCGAGAATACAAAGCATTAGTGAGTACAATGACAAATTCTCCCAAAGCTTCATCAGTTACTCTGCCTAATGTTCTAATAATGATTCCGTCTGAGGAATATCGTAGATAACTATGTCCTTCATAAAATATACTTGCGACTGTTGCAAGTGCATTATATTATTGAAAGTTATGAATGCTTTTTGAATATCATGTGTAATTTAGTGGAACCTTGAATGACTTTTTACAAGTTTTTGTGCACAACATAAAATGCAGAGTCTATGTAGCGTCTGTAGAGAGTGTTACACTATTCATCCTGTGGACTGGTATAATTTTCAAATGTTCAATGTTCAACAATGAACACTATTCAAGTGAATAAAATTGAACCTTTATTCTTTGCACTTTGACAGTACAGGAGAATGACAGACGAAAAGAAATGCAAGGATTTCGATGACATCCTCCAAATAGTCGGATCGGAAGGGAAATTCCAGAAGATATTGTTGTACATTGTCCTCTGTCCTATCGTGACTATATCTCCGTTCCTCGTGTTGAATAATATATTCATACTAGACATTCCAGACCATTGGTGTCGGGTTCCAGGAAGACCTAATGGAACAGACTTGCTCACGTGGAAGAACCTTACGATTCCTTTGTAAGTTGATCTCTGTGTGTCCCATTCACTCTGTGTAATAGTATGTGAGTTCATATTACACGTATGTTTATGAATGAATGAAGTTCAAGTTTCAAATTTAGAATGTTAAAAACTTCCATTTAAAAGCTGTCTATTATTATGATATTATGAATATTATGATTATGATAGCGTTCTGTTTTCCTAATTTTAGTGAGTCGGGGCTGGATGGAATTGAAAAGCTGAGTAGTTGCAAAATGTTCGCGTTAAACTCTACTGAAGATGATATTCATAACGGAACATTTGGTGGTGGTGGTAGCAGTAAAAGAGAAGAAATAGGATGCAAATACGGATGGGAGTTTGACAAGACAGATTACGAGTCTACGATTCCTTCAGAATTTTCCTGGGTCTGTGACAGAAATCATTTTGCTACAGATGTGTTCACTTGGACAAATGTAGGCAGTGCTGTGGGCACAGTTATCTTTGGAATAGCAGCTGACAAGTAAGTTTTTAGTCTGCCGAGTCTTATACAGGCATAGTATAAACCTCACGTTGATAAATGTGACACGGGAGGTGATTCATGGAAGAACTATTAGGGAGATTTTGAATGAATTCATTATTCAAACACGTTTTACTATACTTTTACATTTTTACTGATTTGTTAAAAGCTGTGTAGGCGAGGAATGTATTTTTGATCAGGAAATGGCTGGTATGTCTCTGGTGATATTTAATGATTCACTAATTCACTTATTTGTCAAATAACAAACAGGTTTGGAAGGAAACCAGTGTTTTATGCGAGCTGCTTTGTGAACATCTTCTTCAAAACAGCGAGTCTCTTTTTGCCCCAACATGTTTATCCTTTCTTGGCTCTGCAATTTCTCGGAGGAACTGCTTTCCCTGCGATGTTTAGTATGCCAGCTCTTATCGCAGCGGAAGTATGCAGTCCAGGTAATCCCCAAGATTTATTTTGATGAATAGATCGCGTCCATTATATTCTTTGCTGCCATTTGCTATTGCAAAAGAGCAATTGTAAGCAAAAAAGCATGAGAGAAAATGCCGAGTTGTAATTTAATTCTGTCACTCACTTCTACGTGTATATATATATAGCGTATCGGTCATGGACTTATGCTGTAACATGGATGATTTGGGTTATCGGGAATTCCCTTCTACCATTAGTTGCTTGGGCGTGTCGGGGGTGGTTTCTTCTTGGAGTCGTGAGCGTCATTCCAGGAGCATTGCTGTTCTTCTACTGGCCTATATTGAATGAATCTCCACGATGGCTCATAACGGCTGGGAGAGGAAAAGAAGCAGTGGAAATTATTCTTAAAATGGCTAAAACAAATGGAAACCTTGTTGATCCCGAGGAAATAAAGGGAATGGTCGATTCACTCATTGTAAAGCAAGTGGAAGAGAATAAAAACAGGAGGATTGGATTTTGGACTCTTTTCCAAAAGCCAAGGCTTGCGAGGAATACAATTCTGTTGTGCATTGCATGGTTAGTATTTTAGTATGTCGGGATTTATACATTTATTTATACAATTCAAGGGCAGTTGTTAAAAATTCTTTTAAAGGAAGAGGAGGAGGATGTGTTTGCGTTGTTACAAGCCACAAATGTTTAATAGTTGAATGGAGTTTGAAAGTTTAATATACATGAACATTTTGAACATCTTGTTGTGGGTACAGCGATACTGATACAAGCCTGTGAATTTTATTTATGTACACAGGGGAATGAACATGATGCTCTACTATGGAATCACTCTCAAAACGACAAGCATGGCAGGAAACAGATTTCTAAATTACTTTCTCCTTTCGTTGATTGAACTCCCTTCGGGATACTTGGCAGGAGTTCTTGTGGAGAAAACAGGAAGGAGATGGACACAAGCTGGATTCTTTCTCTTGTGTGTCTTGTCATGCTTCACCTGTGCTGTTGCAGTTCTACAACCTGATTTCTCTGTCCTTGTCATTGTTGGTGCTTTGGGTATCAAGTACGTGAGACATTGGACAATGCGCTTTTCTTTTTTATTTTGCTCCTGAGTTTTTGAGTTTGTTTTGATACAATAATTTAGATTTGGAGTGACAATTACTTCACTTGTGGTTTACTTACAAGGAGCTGAGATCTTTCCAACTCAACTACGATCAACTGGAAGTGGTTTGGCTTCTACGATTAGCTCGTGTTTAGGAGTTACTGGTCCTTATATAGTTTTTACGGTAATATTAAGTAAAAAGTTCTTTGCATTCTTTGTAGATTTCCCTTTTAAGTAGTAGAATGGGATGTGGTTAAATACTTTTCAAATCGTTTATTCCAGGGAACAATCCACGCTGCATTGCCGTATACAATTCTAGGAATCTTCGCTACAGTTGGATTGTTGGCTTCCGCTTGCTTGCCGGAAACATTCCGCCAACGCCTGCCTGAGACTGTAGAGGATGCGAATAAATTTGGAAAGGGAGTGAAGTTCTGGTCATTCCTGCCGGAGGATAATCGAATGAAAGATAATAATTCTAATGAGAAGAAAGATTGTAAATGAAGTTTATGACTTTTTAATAAATGTAAATGTTCTGTCTCTCATGTTTTTAAATTGTAAATATACTCGAGTTTGGATTTTATTAATGTTAATTGAAACCTCCGAAGGTTTTTATTGTCAGCTCGCGGTCTATTCCAAGAAACAATCTTGTATATTTAATCATTTGTAAATTCTACGATTAACGTGATGTTTTAATTCAGCCACACACACGTTGTGTTTTTCTTACATGCAAATACAATCGAAAGATTTCTTGTCAGAGATACATTCACGTGGCAATCAACGTGCGTAGGTATTTGCTCACAGGATATTCTAAAGTATCCGACAGATCCAGAGATTTCTTTCACCTTGTTTTATGCACTCATCAGAACAGCATCACAATTTAACTTACACAGATTCTACGACAAAATAGAGTTCAGAACAAAATGATGAAAAGTACGGAAGAACTACGGGCTCACCTTATTCTTTTTACGTTGTATTTGAATTGTACAATATAAAATATAAATACTCTAGAGAATTCCACTTGCTTTTGCCTACTCCGGATTTTTTCTTTAGTAAATTTGATTACCTACCTACCTACAAATAAAAGAGGTAACAAAAAAATAAGACCGTCTTTCTCTTATTTCTCCTTTGTTTTTACTTTTTTACATCTATAGAGGCAATTTTAGTTTATAGAATTTTGAAATCTGTTCCGGTTTTATATATATTCTTATATAAAGAGGGGACAAACCATGAGAGAGACAAAAATATATTGCACTGTCAACCGGGTATTTCTACTCTGGAAAGCTTTTTACTCTAATAAAAAAGTAAAAGTGTGTTGTATGAGGAGTGAAAGTGAAAGAGAAAGAAGAACGCACATTTTCCAATAATGTTGTGTTTGGACTTGTTGAGATGTGTAAAAAAGTTTACCGTACTTTATTACTATACTTAAGCAACCTAACTATATATACTTATACTCCTTCGCATAAATAGAGAAATGCATTTTACATTCCTCCGTGGGAGTTGAAAGGCAACGCTGATAAGAACTCTACTCTTTCTTGCATAAGACTCTCAGTGAATGTTTCAAACGGCTAAAAACTTACGGTTACGTTCAAAAGACAAAACTTATGCTCTCTCTCTCTCTTTCTGTGGAAGTTCCAATGCCAACGTTCCGCAAGTTCCAAAAACTCCAGGGAGAGAAAGACTAAGCCGAGCGGAAATTAACGGGGGAACAAATGCAAAGCACTAGATTAAGTTTATTTCGCTGTGAAACAAAGTGCGAAGTATATAAAGTACAAAGTCTCTTACGGGGAGTAGTCTCTCTCCTTGCGAATTGCTACTACTGCCGTAGTTTTGTTGTTTTCTGTGTGCTACTTGCAGAATCAAACACCTTAATATTTTGTTTTGTGTATATGAACAGAATGAAGCCAATCTTCTCTGGTGAGGATTGTGAATAAATACTCCACGTGTGAAAGTGGAAATGTGATTAGGTAGATGCTTAAGCAGATTTGCACTTTTGTTCGGAAAAGTGGATTACTTAAGTATTTGCTTTTACGTGGGACTGGGAGGCTATGAATTATCTCAACTCGAATGTCAATATGCTACAAGTTATAAGTCGATGGGAAGACGAGTAAATACACGTTCGAGTTTTTGATAGACTACTAGGTAATTAATAAGTCTTCAATATCCCTTTCATCTCATTCATATAAAAACCATTCAAACAGTTTCACAACTCTTTCGGTTGTATTTGATGTAACGTGCAAACAACCTTTCGGCCATTTGTTATGTAAAAGATTTATGTAGGCAGCTGTACGTAAGAAACGAAGAAATAGTTGAAACAATTTCTTGAACAATAGAAAGAGTAATATCTTGTATGTAGAATATGGGAGGAAAATAAAACTATTCTTTGTAATTTATTTTCTTGTGTTAACAATATGGTCTGTGCTAAAAAGCTGAACGGAAGAACAAACTAAAACTCTTCCATGAGTACTACTCGCTAAGATTTCACAATTTTTAGAGTATGCAATACTAAAAGAGTTAGTTTCAACCGGTATATTATAAAGCAGGATGTTCTTCATCAAGACAATTGCGTTTTAATGTACTGCTGAGGCTGAGATCTTTTGCGTCATTCAACTAAGTACTTCTGTACAATAAGTGAAAAGGAATGATGAATAAATTGAGTGTATATATAAAATGAATCCTCAAGATGTGAATGTTGTGGAGGCAGATGGTTAACACAGCAAGTGGGAATGCAAATCAGGGAGAAAGTTAAAGTAAAGTATGCAAGAGAAATGTGTTTACCTGACGAAGGAGGCACACATACGTAGTACGTACACCGACCATAGTTAAGTGGGGAAGTTTGCAATTTGTTAGAAATGGAAGAGGAAGTAATGAAGGCATCCTTGTCGCGTGTTAGAAAATGTTATTAGATTTGTTTAAGTCTTCTGTTGTCTCTTCTTCCTCAATTGAGACCTTCTTGAGTAACTCCATAAAGAGGAAGTTAATTAATTATTAGAAACAGAAGAATGCTTATTATTAGCAATGTATGTGTGCACAGCAGTTTAACACATAAATACTTGATACTTCTTCTTTGAATAGGAAAGCCACACCCAGGTTGTTGTGTTTGTCGAAAACATTAACTTTAAAGATTATTTGGTCTGGGCTGCGTTTGGATGGGATTCCTTTTAAAATAAAGTGTCGGCTAGAAAAATCATTCAAAAATTATGAAGAGGAAATAATAAATCCAAAATGATGAAGTAATAACTAAAGAATAACGCAGCCATTCCATCTCCTAATAATTTACTTAAGAGAAAGTGCGCAATGAGAGAGGAAATTATGAAGATTGCAGAATGCATCAAACAATACAGAAGCACTTCCGAGGATTCCTCAGGGGAATTTAATGCCGAATGAAAATATAACATTAAAGAGATTGCTTAGTTATCATAAAAGGACATTTTAATTTTGAACTTGAGGGTGCAACTTTCTTTCTCTTGTGGGCATTACTTATATTGCAAAGAATCTTTAGGAAGGTCAAGTATACCAAAGAATGTTTTGTCAAATGCAAATTCATCTCTAAAAGTTGTAACTTGTGAAGGAGAAATAGAAATAGATTTTGGATTTAGAATGACGAACTTTCACATGGAAATCTTTCAATGTGTTCTACATAGCGGACAATATGCTCCACTAATTTTTAACGTGTGCGCTTCATTCAACTCTCATTCTTGCCAGTTGGTGGTTGCATCAGCTTTTCATTTGAGGAATCATAACTTCCAGCCATTTCCTGCTTCTTGTGCTCCTGCTGCATATCGTAAAGGATGAAGTTATCTACTTAGCAGAACTTTGGAAACTTTGCTGAATAATTCAAAATTCTTCCGCATTTCATTCACAGTTTGAACTGTTGGAATGTATTTTGTCGTATGCTAATAATGAAGACTTTAGAAGAGAAAGTTAGTGTCATTGAAAACTTTCGTTGGTACTTATGGTTAGTTTGGATCATAGGACACTTTAACTTAATGTAAGTCATGGTGTGCAGTCCAAGGTTGAAAGTATACATTATAAATGGAATGCACATAAAAGGATGTCTTTAGTTTCTTGGAACTAAAATAAAGCCAATTCAGTCAAGTTAGTTACAGTGATGCCATTCGAAGACTCTCAGTTATCATCTTATCCTTGGAATTCAATCAGGTCTTTTATAGGATTTGGAATACTCTCTCGCTTCTGTGCTGGTGGCTTGGATCAAAAGAAATAGCTTGTCTCCTCTGCTGGTGTGTCGGTGATGAGACCTTGGAAGGAGCTTTTGATTAAAGACACATAATTCCATTAAAGTGTGTCCACACGTCTCCACTTGTAAACAAAAGAGCCATGAGGTAAGTCTCATTCTGGTCACTAATTACTTTTTACCAGAAGAAGATGAGATGATATTGTATATCTCAGGTTCAATCTGATTTTAATTGAGTAACCTCTTCATAGCTTCGACCTCACTCGGTGGTGGTGTGCTTTGTGCTTTCAAAAGGATTCGCAGTTCATATGATATCTTTTAGTTATACTTCATGAATCTGCCTTAATACTTCCTTTTCCCTTGCCTTATTTCTAAGATATTCGTAGAAATGATATTTTTTCGTTCCACAGGGAAATCACTAATACTCTTTAATATTTCATTCTATGAAATTATATTAAAAAGGAAAGTTAAACATGATCTCGTGTTGATCTTCATGGATTTTAGTTATTTTTATGACAAACAACAAAGATGTAGTTTTACGTAGCCACGATATCTCATGACAGTAATATGGACGACATCTCCATTTTCTAGCCTTTTTGTTTCAAGGACGAAATTAATAAGACACAGGGCCTTGGGAGGTATACACACGTGTCCTTTTAATTAATCTGAAACCTTTTGAATTACTTTGTACGAGCACATTCCAGGACTTTCAAGTGAGAGTGGGATGCAAAAGAATGTGGAAAATGTTCCTTACGAAAATTCCGGATTAAATCTGATGACGGTAATTCAGTTTGTATTTTGCGTTTGATCAATTAGCTAATTATAATTTTTTTAGTCTGTTTTATTTTTTCAAGTTATGATAATTCAGACTACAGTGCCGAATATTTGTAAATTGTCAAGTCTCATTTCCTGTAAGACACAGGTTTCCTCAATCTTAATCCTCAATCAATAATTTGAATCAAGTATGTGTAAGGAAGTTTAATGCAGAATGGAGTTTCCAGAAATCAAAGAAAGTTTCAACGTGTGACTTTGTGACTAGTTGTTGGAATTTTTGTTATTAATGTTAGTGTTTAGTTATTTATTTCATCAAAATGTAGTCTTAATTTGATTTGGAGCAAGATGCATGCATGATTTAAATGGATTTATTCTGTAGATGTAGATGGTAGATATTAATAGCAGATAGCAAACGATAAATACATAGTAAAATGATCAGTCTGTACTATACACGTCTTAAAACACTATATGAGCATTTGAAAAACATGCGGAAAACTCATGTCATGGCCAAAATAGCTTCAAGTTCAATATGGTATAAAGGAATAATTTATTCTTTAATTATTTTCGTTTATTTTGAGTAAGAAATGCTCATTATAAATCGATCAATACTAATTTTAATAATACCCAATAAGAATGAAGATTTTTTATCCACATGTGTGTATTTATGTGGTACAAAAGAGCTTTTAAGAAAGATGGACAGATATATTCTTACCAAAGGAAATAAATGTTGAATATTCTTATGTGCAGTGCCCAAAATTTGAACTTTTTGACCTTGTCTACTATGCAGGTAAGAAGTGTATATGGTTAATCATTCATGCAGAATGCAGATATGGCATTTATAATGTAAACTAACATACCACTCAGCTAATTTGTTAAATCGATCATTTTTAATGCTGTGCATTAACGTAGCTCAAGTATTAGTACCATTCACTTAACATAAGAAATGGTATCGCTTGATTGTCCATACTAAAAGTATGTCGAGTTTACGTGGTGCTATTTTGCTTTTATTATATTTCCATCAATGATGAGTATAATTAAAATTGAATCGCTCTACTTTTTACTGCTAAATGTACAAATTTTTACTTCCAAGTGTGCTAACGGGAACTTGCTATTTTACATGAAAGACCATCACTCGTACAGCTTTGATTTTATATTCCACGGAGATTTAAGTAAGACATTCAAAAACTTAATCCTCAATATTACTGTGCCTCAATAAAATTTAAAGCATTGAAAGCGAATTTTTATTCATAAAACAGACATGGACTTCTCTTTACAAACAGCAGCCTCAACCCTGGAAATATCTCTTACAGGAAACCAAAGTTCAAATAACCACTTACCGTTTGGCAAATTATATTCTACAGTAAACTTTTGGGAGATTACGAATATTACTGAACTAAATTCCACGATGAAACAAGTAAGAATTAAAACTACTGTTTCAAAGTTTTAATATCAAAGTGTCAAATCTAAACCTGGATGAATTTAAACATAGATCGAAAGTATGAATGCAAATCAAGTACACTTCAATTCAGTTTTCTTCGTTGTAACTGAAATTGAAAATGACATGCTGAAAGAAGTTTTGTCGTACTCAAAGTGGAATTTTCCGATAACTTTTCATTTGTATTTCATCAATATCAATCCAAACAATGATACATTTGCCTATTGCACTGAATACTATCGAATTAAATCCAAGATCATTGTGAACCAGTTTGGATCCAAGGATATTGCTAATCGATGGCAATTCACACAATTTTCCCCGAAAGAATTCATGTGGTCTAATTTAATGCACAATTCTGCTAGACGCAAAAATTTCTTTCAAGTTCCTATCATTGGAGTTGCTCGGGTAAGTTTATTTTATCACTGTCATTAAATCATTGATTATTATAATTAATACTTGGTGCAGCCTAATGCTCATTATTCCGAATATAATGAGGACCTTCCTCTAAGAAAGTTCACGGGAGGGATTATAGTCCTTCAGTATTGGTATTTAAGAGATGCATTAAACTTCAGGTTGGCAAATTCATTTTTAATTACTTCTTCAATGGAAAAACTGAAAGCTAATCATGTTAATGCATACATATAGTGAAGGAGCAATAATATCCGATTCAGTTAGAGAAGGCCCCAACGGAACTTTGACTGGATATGCAGTACAAATAAATTCTGGAGAAGCAGACATTTGTGTTTCTCGTACTGAATTTCTGATTTTCAGAATGCGTGGGCCTGATCGAATTTCTTACCTCCATCCATTCACCACGTCACGGTACGTGTTATATAGATAAATAGACATTAAAAAAGTACGAATATTCAGTAATACATATGAATTAGAAAAAATAAATATCGATTTGTCAAACTTGTCTGATGAAAGGATGAAAGCCTTTTTCAAGCAACCTCCTCCGAGTTCGATTCGAGATGTTTACAGAGACGCCTTCTCCATTGAAGCCTGGAGTGGTCTCTTTGGAATGTGGACTCTACTGGGCATTTCATTTTGTGTGATCACCTCCGTCCATAGGATTCATTGTAGTTTGTATAGGAGACTCTCTGAAGTATTTATATGGATAGCAGCATCGATTTCGATGCAAGGTAATTTAAGAATTAAGTCACTTCTAGAAGTACTGCTATTTTTTAATGCTTATAACCAGAAGGTAAAATTGGCAATTATTAGGAAACACAAGGGAATTATCGTGGGAATCAACCAAATTCGTGGTTTATGTTGGCTCAACGCTGGGCTTATTTTGCTTCAACATGTATTCCTCTACTCTTGTAGCTTTGTTCTCTACAGAAGCCATTCCAGTGAAATCTCTTGATGATTTGATCAACCAAGGCATCCCTATTTATACTGATTTTTACTTTCCAACTGCTAAATTCCGAGCTAAAGTAAAATAATGATTTATAACATTTATAAATGCAACTTGCTGAAAATGCTTTGCAACTTATTACACTCATTCTTTGTGTAGGCTTTAGAGCATTCTGGTAAAATTAAACAAGTTCCAGAAGAACTTCGAAATATTGACCCGTCTCATAAGCTCACAGACTTGTTAAGTTCTAAAGCTGCTGTGATATCAATTCACGATGGGTTTCATTCTGCGATAGAAAAGAATGGATACTCGGGCACTGATATTTGCAAAATGTTTTCTACAGTTGATATTGGGAATGAAAGATTAAAAATGTCGATGTTTGTAAAGAGAGGATCGCCTTTTAGAAATATATTTAATGTTAAGTAAGTACATCTGCAAGTAATAACAGTTCATGATGATGTTTGAGTAATTGTGAGGATTTATTAATGTGATTTATACAGAACTTTAAGTATGATTGAACGAGGAGTTACATTCCGAGAATATGAAGCGCATTACAAAACTATTGAAGTCAATTGTCAACGGGAGAGAGACTTTGTGGCTCCACAATTAGGACTTATTGATGTTTTTTCTGCGTACATAATGTTATTCACAGGTGTGGCGATTTCAATATTGATTTGTTGTATAGAAAAATTATTTAGTATGGAATGTATCGCTTCCAAATTGAGACAGCTACAGCTCTAAGGCTCTAACGTTATGTCTTTTCCATCTACATTAACTTCCTAAAGCATATGAATAAATTGATGTTTGATTTTTCGATTGATTCTAATAGCTTGATATTTAACAAAGAGTTTATAATTTGACTTAATCCTGTAACATAACTAATAGTTTAAGTTGCACTACATCTCATATTATGATAAAATGGCGACACCCCTAAGTCATTTCATACTTTGATACACATTCATCTCTGCAAATCGAAACCTCACAAATGCATTGGGAAAGTTTATGAACATTTCATTCCTCAGGAGTTTCAATGTATCTATTTTCAAGTAAAAATTTTATTGTTTCTTCCAACAGAATCATCATACAATTACAATAAACACGAATAATGTATTGCTTATGAACTAAATTAGGTCTTAAGTAATAGCCAAGTGGCCAAGTCAATTGTCAAAAACTGTCATACCCATCTGTCCATAAGGTTGTCTGATTAAATCATGAGAAAATGCAATCATCAGGTTTCAGATTCAATAATATGTGTCAGGTTCAATAAAATCTACTTATTTTAGTGAGTTTAAGTCCAAATCTTCCGGTGGCAAAAGAAACACTTTACTTTTCTCTTCCTTCGTTTCTTCCAAGAACATTGTGAGACTCTCTAGCAATGCAGCAGTTCTAGTTGGAGTCCTCATTTCAGCTTCATTAACTATTGCGGTATATTCTCCAGCTTTGGGAGCGACATTGAAGTCGGGGATCGAAAAGTCAAAGCCACCGCAAGGTTTTCCAGCATCAGTTAAATCATTTCCCAAAGCAGGGTCAGCCGGCGTGGGTGTTTCCAACAAATCCATAGGGATGTCTACATTTATTTCCTTTTCCTTCTTAATTTCATCCATAAACTGTTTCATTTCGTCCAGAAGGGATTTTGCATCTGGAGACATACATCTCGGAGAGGATGAACTATTCGAAGAATCTCTGTCCAACAACAGGTTAGACGCTGTTGTACTTCTCCTATCATCGTCGCGTCTTTGTTGCTTGGTTGGTTTCAATTGAGTCGAACTAACGAACTCATCTTCACCGAGATCGTCATCGTCATTTGCATCATTTCCCCATCTACGCTTCCAACAGTAGTTGTTCAAATCAGTCTTAGCTTTAGTAGTGGCAGATGAATGGGATGGAATCGAATTCTCTAGATTAGCTTTGCTGTGATTAGCAGATAGCTCCATGTCAGCAGCAATTATTTTTATTTTTTTCGAGTAATCTTCAGTCATACTATTGAATCGATCATATATGTTCATCCATTGCGTAGCACTCTTCCCATCCATTTTGTTCAAACGTGGAGATTTCCCATGAGAACCTTTGATTGAATGAAGTACTTTTTCTGTTGTTAAATTGGAAGGATTAGCAGCAGGGAAATCAAGCCGGTCTCTCATTACTCGTTCTTCTTCTCTTGCTCTTAGATACTTCTTTTTCACAACAAACTTCTTCCACTGGCCCACAGCCATTCTCATCTTGATTCTTCCAAAGATAAGCCTCAAATTCTCCGTAATTTCAGCACTAAGCAAAACCATTACATTTCAGTTCATAGACGACTTTTGAAAAAATCAGTGATAACCTGATAACTTACAGCTTTGCTTGATGATTCCAAATGGCACCTTTTGAAATTAAGTTAACCCTCCTTTGAACAATACTTTCCAGAATCTTGTCTGCTGCTGTTCTGCAGACTTCTAACAATATCTGTTGCTTGAGAACTTCTTCTTCTGCTGTTTGTTTTACTAATATGCGTAGCTCATGGTCCACGATCTAGATATCACCACATAAAGAGAACAGTATTTAATAAAGCCTTAATCATAATCTCACCATCTTTGGTTAATACTAATACCTTAGCTGCATATGAATCCACTATTGTATCTGCTACTCTTTGCTGCTCTTGTTTCTGCTCTCTCTGCTTCCTCTCTGATTCTACTACTTTGAAAGCTTCCTCCGTCAGTACATAGAGATGTGCTTTGATATACTTATCCAGTAGCTCTTGGACAGTACGATCCGTTTTTGCTTGCACAATTTTTTCCTTTTCACGTCGCAATTCTTCAGGATTAATTTGTGGAGGCTTAGAAGGAGCTTGGAAATTGCTCCTAAACAGCTGTTGCGGTGCGCTGGAAATATCTGATGTCTTGGAGCCAAGCGAAGAAAAAGAGGGTGGAGGATTGAAAACACTACTGGAGGTTGTCGTCGACGTAGATTGTGTAGAAGAAACAACAGAAGTGGATTGGTTCAATCCCCCAAAAATGTTCTTTTTACTATTATTCTGCTTCGATAAGGCTGATTGTTGAGCGAAGACATTTTTCGACAAATCCCCAAATGTACTAGAGCCTGCTGCTGAGGTCATTATAGACGGATTCGAAAAGAAGAGACCGGGATTTATTCCTCCAGAACTAACAGATGGTTGTTTGAAGAAGCTGCTTGGAGCCGAAACAGTTGGAAAAGAAGGGGCCGAAACAAACGGTAAGTTTTGTTTGGTGCCTACTTGAGAGCCTCCAATAATTGATCCAGCTATCAAGAGTCCCTCTTCTGTGAAACTGCTATGTGGCTTATAAGTCAAAGCTGGATTTGGTCCTAATGGCGACCCGTTAATTGCTTCAGCAACCTGTCAATGAGGGGGCAAATCAGATTTAAATCCTTCAATAGTATATTGTGGGTAACAGTTCTTCAACTTGTAAATATATGCGAGTCTTACCGATGTTTTCAATTTAGATTCAATCATATAGTTTTCTCTGCTCACGATGCGACTTTCTGGAGTAAAGAACGTTCGACGATTCAAAATCAATCGATCATTTACAGCGTCACATCGAATTCCATGGGACTCGCACAAGAATCTGAATCCACCTGCCTGATCTCCATATCCTAACATTCGTTGGACACCACTCAAACTCATCTGCATAAAAAACACGTAAATCATGTAACAAGTATTATGGTATTATAAATACAACTGCATACATTATTTTTTTTGTTTATGATAAAACTAGCAAAGTACGACTTACATAAACTTCTGCTTTAGGAGGACATGAATGAGCTTTCCAAAGAGATCTTAATGCTCTTGATCTCATTTGATAAAAATAACGATGGAGAATGCAGGACACCATGTACGAGGAACTCTTAACCATTCGAAAAAATCCAACAAAGTTCTTCTGAAACACACAATTGTGCACCTTTAGTGCAAACTGAACAGGAGAAGATCTAAAAATCCATTCCGGCTTCTGCTGAGCATCTGATAAAACGTCTCCTTCGTTTAAATGCATCATAATTTGATATGCTCTGAATTCAGGTTCGTTAGGACATTGAACTCCTTGTTTCCTTAAGTCATCATATAAATGTTCCAAACTTTGAATACACTTCATAAGATTTTCGTCATTCAGTTTGGGATCAAATGAATGTACGTCTAATTCGCATAGACGAGATGAACAGTGAATGTGAAACCGGGCGCACTTTTCCATGAGATCAACAGAATCCAAGCTGGTTAATTGTTGTTGCGTAATGTCTTTGCGGATGCTTCGCGTTCGGTCCCACAAAAAGTTGTACCAGTCACCTAAAGTCTCTTCATCAATGCCTTGTATAGAGACTATATTGTGGAGAAGATAATCCATGGTCAATTTGAGAGTAGAAGCGGGTCGTAATTCATGAGGAAGAGGTTCTTCCTGATCAGCAGAACTTCTTGAATATACCTTGATTGCTTTTCTGTGATCAACTTGATCCTGCAATTTTTAATGTGCTATAGTAAACCGGGCTATGAATGAATGTTAACATTTCTGAACTCAAATAATTTAAGAATTGAACAACATTCTTACGGAGTGCTCAGTCAAGACTTCGTAGTTGGTAAGCTGTCTCTGAAACTGACGCATGTAACGTTCCTTTTCTGGACACATGTCAGGACAGGTTCCAAATAATTTTTTGGCAAACTCCACTGATACTTTTATCTTGGGAATTCCTGTCAATTAGAATCAAAATATCGGCTTTAAGTAAAAAAGTTATGCAAGCTCATTCAATTTCAACTAATATTTTGAGTTCTTTTAAAAGTAATAGCTGCCATTATTTTTACTCACTTGCTCTAAGGATCTTGTCTCGAGCTTCAAGCGCTCTATATCGCTCTTCAGCAGTCACATACTTCTTGCTCAATAATTCCTGTGCTTCACTTGTGTCAGCATTGAAGTTCAGAAGGTCATATAGAGGTTTACTAGGACTTGCTCTGCCAGACTGCTGATTATTAAGCTGTGGAGGTCGTAGAAAGTTGTCTTGAGAGGGTGCAGCCGAAGTATTTGTGGAAGTATTAGAGGTTCCCCCTGTAGTTGTACTAAATATTCCTGATGACTTTATAAGCCCAGACGAATCCTCCTTCTTCTTCTCTTCTGCAGCTTGCGATAGCAAGGTATTTTTGATTACACTAAATGTTCCAGGTATACTGCCAGAGCTGGACCTTTTCTTCACAGCAACAATGTTCGGCTTAACGCTTCCTTTTGCAGCTGGCAGTTTATTTAAACTTTTCTTATCTATGGCACTTTTATTATCATCCGGAGACGACATTTTTCTCGCTCTGTTTACTAATTTAAATGGATTATTAAAAGAGGTCCGTGAAACCTTCCGCTTGAGTTGAGGAGGTGAAACAAATACTGCAGACGAAGAAGAAGAACTTCCTGACGGCGATGATGGAGGTTTGTTACTTAAGTATATTTTCAAAGGTTGATACTCAGGATCAATAAGACTGCCCTCGTTCTTTGCCTTGACTGCCTCTTCCTACAAATAGCGTTTTGAAAACACAAACAAGTCATTAGTCTAATTATTCCAATGAGGCTATCCACTATACAGTTTTAGGTTAAGGTTACTTACATGAGTCGCAAACTGAATGACAGCGTAGTGATGCTTCGCTGAACAACTCATGCTCTGCACATTTCCAAACTGACTGAAGTGTTCTTCAAGGAGATCCCTGTTGGCCAAATTTCCTGGTAATTCTGTCACCACAATTGACTTCGGTTTAGATTTGAACCGACTTTTCGGAGGTGAATCGTCTGACACTTCACCCTCCTCATAGTCCGGTGCTTCAGAAGGGTCCATCTTCGTTTTTTTCTCGCAGGGCCAATTTCAGTTTGCTTGAATTGACGCTTTGTGGACGGCAAAAAGCGTCGACGTGACCCCAAAAAGGTAAACACACAACAACTCGCTAGTCACAAGATAAGTTGATTCCCGCGTGTGTTTTTGTGTTTTCAGGGGCATCTTGAGCAGAATTCCTTGTAGTCTCACGAGCACGACTCCCTCAAATCCCGAACGAACAAGCACACTATTGCATTGACGCCATTGCAAGACTTCTTTTTTCCTTGGTGTCTACTTGGAATTGGAAGTCTAGAAGTCTTTGGCTCAGAAATATTGAATATTGCCAAGTAGTAATAATGAGGAGATGATGACAATGAATGACAAGGATGTTGATGTAAGAGAGGACACAGAGGACACAGTAGTAATTTCGCAAGTCACCCCAATTCTAATCGAATTACTAAAATACCTCTTGGCCATGCGAAGTGTTCATACTTCATGCACAAGCAACAAGTGCACAACTACTATTGTCACTTCGCAATTATTGCACTGTTGTTTATATATTACTACTTTATGGCACTAATAGTACAATTGACTACCTCATAGAGGAGTAGAGATTTCCAGGAAACGAATGTATGTACAACCAATGATAATGGCTTTCCAGCTGTGGCTTTATATAGATGCCTTGAATCGTTCAGTTTACCTGCATTTATCGTTCACAAATATTCTCTGTTGTACTTCTGGAACTGTGGCTTTTTAACTAAATGTTATTTAAAGTTATTCACTTGGGTTTATTACCCGTGCTAATTATAATTGCGATATGTGAGTGTAAACAGTCAGTTCATAAATCCATGATTTTAAATGACTTGAAGTCATGTCATGACTGTGATTTCAAGGTTCTGTATCATGATATGCCAAAGACACGGTGTTACACGGCAGCTCAAAGATATGTAAAAGTCATATTTTTAGTGAACAAGCAGGTGAGGTTTGATATTTCCTTCACTTCGATACATGGCAGAATATACTCCTTCCCAAGTTTGACAATTTGGTCAATGTAAATATTGTTCGTATTTCTATTTCAGTTAAATTGGTTCCAAGCTAACGTATTTTGTCGTACTCATCAAATGACTCTAACTACATTCAAAGACGTGGCTACCCAGCTTCAAATCTCGAACAAGCTTAAGGAGCACATGTCCTGTTTCGGAAGTTAGTAAATTCAATTAGCTTACAATTAGTCTTATCATGTTTAAAGAGTTTAACCGATGCAAACTGCTTTATTATCATTTTTCAGATAGCACATCCGTATGGACAGGACTGAACAACTTGGAGCGTTTGGTAGATCCACGCGATGACCCAAATCTGTGGCGAGGGGTAGGAGGGGAGAAATTTACTTCAGAAGAATTTGAACAATTATGGGATAGAACTGTCGCCCATAATCCAACCCATTCTGTAACCGAGCGATGCATCGGTATTACCTTCGAGTCTTGCGCGGAGTTACTTATCAATTCAAAACCATCCCATGGGAAGCTCAATGACGCAAATTGCTACGACGTCAAACGATTCATTTGTACCAAGAGATATTACGTTTGAGACCCAATTGTTAATTATTTCAAATACGAGCCATGACTTCCCTAATACTACAAAACGAGTAAAATCAATCCCTAAAAATCAGGTATTCTTGGGGCAGCTTTAATATCATTTTTTAAACTGATTCTTACATGTGGCTGTCGCAAAAAACTAGAAACTTAATCACTCCAAGAACAAATTACATTCCGTATCCATTACTAGATTTCACAACAATTTCATCAAAAACAAGATTAACAATAATAACAATGGCAATGCATAGTTTGCGTAAAAAGTAAATTACTGTCACACAAATGTTCCTGTTGTGTTTTGTGTTTAATTGTGTTTCGTTTTAAAGCTTATTCAACCAAAGGCATAATGCTTTACAGTTGAGAAGGAGTGTAATCTTCCACCCAATTTTGAAGCAGGGAATGCGCTATTGCGCCTCTTGGAGGGATGAATAGCTGATTTGTTTCGTTACTTCTGATTATACCAGGATTTGTTTTGATTAAATCAAACGCTGCCCTTACTTCTGCTTTAGTGAACCATCGACCATCTTCAATCTCAGTGGGGTCCAAGTCCAGCTATGTGAAAACATCAAGATCTTAGTTTAGTTTTTCCAGTCGTACCTCCTAATAATACTTTTGTAACTTTTACTTACTTCTTCACTACCCGGCATTGCTACTGCAGTGCAACCTAACATCAGGGAGGACTGAGGCAAAGGCCATGTCTGTGATTGGAAGTATTGAATCTTGTCGACAACAACGCCTGCCTCTTCTGCTATTTCTCTTCTAACGCAATCCTGAAGTGTCTCGCCTGTTAATAAATGAAGCCTTAATTAACAAAGTTTTAAGAAATTAAGTCACCAAGCGAATTCATGTGAATACAAGAGTTCACACCTGGTTCCATGAAGCCAGCTATGCAGCTGTACATTCCCTTAGGATGACGAGGTTGTCTAACCAATAGCACCTTATCTTCTGTGTGATTTAAGACACGAGTTATCGCCACAGGATGAATTGGAGGGTATTGACTGGACTTGTGGGGGTCACAAGGTTTACTGCATGTTCTAACGGTTCCTGAAAACGTGCTGTTCATCGGGCTAGCACAATACGAGCAGAATTTTAAATTTTCGTTCCAGGCCAACAATGTAAACCCCTGTAATTGGAAAATAGACAGAAAATTTATTGTTTTTATCTTTAGTCGGAATTTTTATCTTAAGTTTGGATTCGGAATACAATAATTACCCGTCCGACAAGTTGAGCTTCAACAGCGTTCAAAGTGATAATGGCTACTCGCATGTCAGCAAACTTGCCTTCATACTTGGTCTGAACTTCTTCAAATGCTTCTTCTGGTTTTATTGCGCAGGCAAATAAAGCTCGATTTTCTTCAGAATCTTCATCAACGCCAAGAACTACAGAATTCTTCTTCACGTCTGGACAGTAAGGCTCAATTTCTAAGGATGACGATAGAATTAATTTCAGAAATTCAAACACATTATTATATCTAAATTGAAATAAATCCCTACCTTCAAAAGTTCTCCAGTTGATTTTACTTTGGATAGGAGACTTGGAAGTAAGTAGGGCCCTTCCTTTGGAGAACATCAGGTACTTTGCAGTTGGAAACGAACTCGCCCATACTTCCTCACTGGTCTTCAGTTGTTCCAAGTACTTCGATTGCTTAACATAACGAGCCATTCTAGCGAGGGTCCAGCCCATCGACGAATATTGAAGACTTACAAATTGGTATCGCTTCAGAAATAGGATCGTCTGAAATCCGTCCGAGTTGTAGGAATCTGCCACCTGCTGTAAAGCTGTAAGTCAGGATGTAAACAATCGGAGTCCCCGTGATAAGCACCGTTCCCAGTTTCTCAGCAAGTGCTTACCAATTCAATTCACAATCAATTCACCAACCAACACATCCGCGTTCTTATCGATCCCTTCTTCTGATGATCAGGCCGATGATTGTAATACAGCATTCCCCAAACTCTCTTATCTTCAACACTAAAGTTATCAATAAATTATCAGTTAATCACAGAACATTATCAATGGAATGTAATTATGGATAACTTTAATTACCAACGCGTACTCAAGTCTCTTGCGTAAGTTTCATTTAATTTGTAGTACTTATGTGAATTCCCACTGCACATTACAAAAGACGAGGGCGGAGTGAGACTTGCATCGTCAGACCAAAAGATGCTCATGCCAAAAATGAACAAACTCTCTCTGTCCGAATTCCAGAAATTAAAATTAAAACTTTATTTCACCTTAATGTCTTTCATCAATACATTCATCAATGAGTTTACATTAGTGTGGAATATTATATTAATACTACTTTGTGTACTTAAAAGGGCAGCACAGTAAAGATAATAAGATCATTGTTTCATCAGTCACTTCTGAAAGGGAGTTTTGTCAATCCAGTTGTCATATTTCCTTCAAGCATTCATTGGTTCAGCACAGCCTTCATGACCTTTAGCCACGGGCTTATCTTGCTGCTCCGACGAATTCTTGTTATTGCTAACAGTTGTAGCAGTAACAGCAGGTTGACCTGTAAAGTTAATGGTAAGCGAGCGTTCTTTCGTCTTTGGTTGTTCAATGTGTCTTGGAGCAGACAAAATGAGAACTCCATCAGAACTGAGATTGCAAGTGATCTCATCTTGCTTCACGTCTTCGGGGATGGCATATCGTCGAACGAATTGACGTGAGATAAATCCATGCTCATCTTGCTTCTCTTCGTGCTTTCCTTCAATGACCATGAAGTTATCGACCATCTTTACAGTCAGTTCCTCAGGGGTGAATTGCTGCACATCCAGTTTGACTTCGAAGTGGTTATCATCTCCCTTTGGAATGATCTTGCGAGGCTGCTGATGAGACATATTTTGCAGTACCAACATAGCTGGGGTAAGAAGATCATCCATTTCTCGACGAAGACGGTTGTAGTGGGTCAAGTGATCGAAGAAGGGATCTCGTTGGTGAAGTTGAAGAAACATTTTGTCTGTGAGATTGATCTCTTCAATCCGAATGAGACTTTCCTGCAAGAATTATAAAACATATGTATAACTTAATCGTTTCTCACAACCTGATCTATACTAATGATAAAATGAATACTCACTTATATTAACGAGAGGAGTTTAATTTAGCCTTTGAGACAATTGTCTTGCAATGTGAAGAGAACAGAGAGATCGATCTATTGTTTATCAGTGGTGGTTATCTGACGGATACTCGAGTGTGTGCGTAGATTGCAGACAGTTAACTGTTTATGATTTTGCTTGTTCGAAACTCAGAAACTGAATGGCGAGCATCGTGAAGCTATTGGCTTTATATAGGGTCAGATGGAAGTGTAGCAGAGAATTGTGGAAGCTGTGAGAACTCTCTTCGCAGAGAAGAGACCGAGAAAATTCTCGGGAACTCCTCACAATTCAACTAGATCTACAAATGTACCATACAACTGTTCAACTCGAACTCTCTCGATTTGAACGGCTTTCCTTTCTAGTCGTTTCCTTTTCCATTAAAATACACATGAATTCTCCATTGCATTGCTTCAAAAAAGTGTAATTAATTAATAAAGCTTAATTAGCTGAAGTGCATAGACGAAAGAGGTCTATCTCTTTCGTCTATGGCTGAAGTGTCATTCATTAAAATGTTCAAGAGAGTCTCTGAAAGACTATTTGTATATTGATCATTACGATGCTTAGCTTAGCATGATATAATGCACAGTAGTGTAAACCACTTACATTACATATAGATAGATAGATGCATTGTGACGATCAGAACAAACCTTAACTGACATTGTATAATATATTCACACAGACGGAAGACGGCCTGCGTGCCATTTTGCTAGATTGCAGGGGATTGAATTTGAAGTAAAATTGAAGTATTGTTACACTATTTTTTGCAGTTGAAATGATGTTACAAAATGTTGTGAATTTTATCGCATGTTTGTTTCATCATCTAATAAACCATGTAAACATGGGCGTAAAAAACAGTTGGGCTTATGTTGAAACATAGGGTTCATTAGTAAACCCTGAATGACTTCTTTCAACATAATTGTAACATGTGTCCTCCATCCTCTCCTCCATATTTTTTAAATTTTTATAAATCGATGATAAGGGCCCATTAGACCCTGCAGGGTCCCTTCGATTTTCATGAAAACATCGTATTTTTAATGTTGGAGAGACCCCTGATGAGTTGCAAAATGAAAAAGTTTGAATTTCCCATAAATTGTACATCAGGGCTCTTTTGGACCCTGAAGGGTCCCTTCGATTTTCATGAACACATCGTATTTTTAATGTTGAAAAGACCCCTGATGAGTTGCAAAACCAAAAAATTTGAATTTCCCATAAATTGATCATCAGGGTCCTTTTAGACCCTGCAGGGTCCCTTCGATTTTCATGAAAATATCGTATTTTTAATGTCGGAGAGACCCCTGATGAGTTGCAAAACGAAAAAAATTGAAATTGCCTTAAATTGTACATCAGGGTCCTTTTGGACCCTGCAGGGTCCCTTCGATTTTCATAAAAATACACTAGTTTTAATGTTGAAGAGACCCCTGATACTGTGCGAAAAGAAAACCTTAGAAT